>MAAC01010634.1_pt1 | contig 28712 bp, 22 predicted proteins | sample 1115981 | NCBI WGS metagenome assembly MAAC01 (sample SAMN04961126, study PRJNA320927) | seawater metagenome | isolation source: sample BD02T64 sea water enriched with oil for 64 days | place: USA:Gulf of Mexico | collected 2013-07-27
CCTCACGCCTCACGCCTCACGCCTCACGCCTCACGCCTCACGCCTCACGGCCATTCATGCGCCTCACGCCTCACGGCCATTCATGCGCCTCACGCCTGATTCAACTATGCATTAATCAGCGAAGGTAGCCATAACACGATACTTGGGAAGGCAACCAACACGGTGATGGTGAATACATCAGCGGCAAAAAACGGCGTAACTCCTTTAAAAACATCTTGTACGGTGATGTCTTTACGCACTCCGGCTACTACAAAGCAGTTCAGTCCTATAGGCGGTGTAATTAAACAGAGTTCACACATTTTCACTGCAATTATCCCGAACCAGATAGCGCAACCGACCCCGGAAACTCCAAACGCTGAATCCGCAGCACTGACATCTTCGCCGCCGTTGAGGGCGATAACTGCAGGGTAAGTGATCGGCAGTGTCAGTAATAACATGCCGATGGCATCCATAAACATCCCCAGCACGGCGTAGGCCAGTAAGATACAGACAAGGGTGATCATCGGACTCTGATCCAAGCCTGTGATCCAGTCGGAAAATGCTGTCGGCAAATCGGCAAATCCAAGAAAGCGCACATAGAGTAACACCCCCCAGATAATGGTAAATATCATCACTGTCAGCTTGGCGGATTCAATCAGTGCATCTTGCAGGTTATGCCATTTCATTCCTTTGTAAATGGCCATCACTAAGATCACAAATGCGCCCAGAGCACCGGCTTCAGTAGGAGTACCTACGCCACCATAAATACAGACAATGATGATACCGATGACAAAAAAGATCGGGAAAGTGCCCGGCAGCGATTCAAAGCGCTCAGCCCAGCTAAAGCCCTTCACCGGTGGGCCCAGATCTTTGTTAACCGTCGCCAACAGAATCACCAAACCGGCGTAGATAAAGGCTGAAACTATACCGGGTAAAAAGCCGGCCATCAGCAGTACACCAACATCCTGCTCGACGATAATAGCGTAGATAACCAAAATGGCAGACGGGGGAATCAGTGACGCTAAGGTACCGCCTGCGGCAACCACACCCGCGGCAAAACTTTTCTTGTAACCCATCTTGAGCATTTCAGGAATGGCGATCCTGGCAAATACCGCGGCAGTTGCTACTGAAGCTCCGGATACGGCGGCAAAACCGGCAGTGGAGAATACGGTGGCAACTCCCAGGCCTCCAGGTAACCAGCCCACCCAGCGTTTGGCAGCCGTGAACAATGCCTTGGTCAGTCCGGCGTAGTAGGCTAAATAGCCAATCAAGATAAAGGTGGGAATCAATGACAACGACAAAGTGGTTACTTTTGAATGAGGGATAGTACCGGCCATTTTCATCGCCACTATTAATCCTTTATCGAAGCCTAATTTTATACTGAAAACCCACACCAAACCTAAAAAACCAGAGGCCGCTGCTGCAAAAGCTACGCGTACCCCAATAACGACCATAAAGAGCATAAAGCCGGAAACGATCAGGCCGATATCGATAGAGCCCATCGTCATGAACCAGTTGCTGATAGCATTCATTATTTTTCGTCCTCTGGGGCATGAGAAACAGTTTCAGCTTCTCGTGCCGCCTGGGTAGCAGCATCTTCAATAAGGGGGACTGCGACTGGGCTATCGGTGTTTTCGATAGTCGCCCGCAGGTAGGCCCAAAGTTGCAGTAGTAGTCGAATAGCCAAGATAGTAAGGGCGCAGGGGACGACTAATTTTGCTGGCCAGATTGGCAGACTAATATCCATAGAGCTGTCGCCATTGATAAACGCTCTTAAAAAATGCAAATACGAGCCGTAAATAAGTACCAGGGTGATGATTAACATCAGCAACGTCGAGGTGAATTCGCTGATCCAAAGCACCCTGCGCTTGAGTCGGGATACCAAAATATCCATGCGGATATGACCGCCCAAGCGCTGGCAGTAGGCGATACCAAAAAAGGCAAACACCGCCATAAATTGTTCAACCCAATCGATATAGCCTGAAACGGGCAGTGAAAACAGCCAGCGACCCATAACATTAAAAACCGCTAACATGACTAATAAAAAAATAGTGATGCCACCGAGTAGTGCAAACAGGGTTTCCAGGCGAAAAAATAGCCGGTCGACCCGACTCAGTAAAGAATTATCCTGGAGGATATCTGAGGAACTGGACATAGCCACCTCTGTGTATGTGTAGCTTAAGGGAAATAACAGTGAGAAACACTGGAAGAAACTACTCTCTAGCCCGACTGGTTAGAGAGTAGTGTGCAGTGCTATTTGCCGATCATAGAGTTGACCAAGTCATACAGCTCTTGAGCGGGCAGACCTTTGTCGGTCATGCTGGCAATCCAGGCATCGCGGGTGGGAGCAGCGGCGATTTTTTTGAACTCGGCTAGTTCAGAGTCGCTGAAAGAGACACGCTGGATGTTCTTTTCATCGAGTAACGGACCCCACTTATCCATAGTCTTGCCTTGATAATTACTAATGTAGTGTGAGATAGACTCATCCACAGAGCCTAACAGCGCCTGTCTATTAGTATCACTTAAGGCAGCCAACGCATCAGAGTTGACCACTACAGGGCAGTTAACTGTGCCGGGGTTCAAGTTTGCAGTCCACCATTTAGCAGCTGCAGTCGTGCCATAGGCCATGTGTGCGTGTGGGGCAAAAGCCACCGCTGAAACGACACCTGAATCAAGCGCTGTTCTCACTTCAGTGGCAGTCACTGAGGTGGGAACGGCTTTTATGCTAGCCAGAGCTTTACCTATACCGCCAGTGGCTCGAACTCGCATACCGGCGAAGTCGGCAACACTTTTTGGAGCAGCACCTACGCCAATAATGTTGTACTGAGGCAGTGGTGATGGCATTAGCAAAGTGGCATTCCAGCGTGCCAGGTCTTTGACTACAGCGGGGTGCTTATACAGCGCCATGGCGATCTTAGCTTCTTCTTTGAGTGTGGAAATACCCAGGAAAGGAAGCTCCATTACTGTGATTGTCGGGTTTTTGTCCCGGTGATAACCGGCACAAAACTGTGCCATTTCAAAGGCTCCGATGGAGATTCCGTCTAAGTTTTCTTTGTTTTTAGACAGTCCGCCGTAAGATATTTTTATCTTAAAATCACCTTTAGTTTTCTGCTCAACCAGCTCGGCCAACTTTTCTACGTGGACAGTAAAAGCGCGAGGCTTACCCCAGAGGGATACATTCCATTGGGTGGCGGCACTAAGTTGCATAGATAGACCACCGAGAATAACAGCAGATGTTATGGCTAATTTATTGAATTTCAAATTTTATCCCTCTTTATTATATTATTTTCCTACCGATTCTCACTTAAAGGCTATTTAAAGTCCAGTGCTTTGGGTCTGGAACAACAGAGTGCATCCATACAATGAACAGATATTGTATGGACATAAGCTGCTGCATAATATCGCAGTGGTAGAAAAGATGTTTTTGATCTTGTTGTTGCATTTTGTGACTATCGGTCATAAAATGACCAGCGGTTTTGTTTTTGCGAATAATTCCTATTTTTTACCTGACAATTGAGCTTGAGTGGACCGCTCGTCAGCACATTGCAAAAACTGTGGTGATGGTGTGGAAAATCTCATAGCTGTGAGTAACTAAATGCAAGTAGTGTGGAAAGAACAAAAATTTAAGCTTAGAGAGCAGCAAATTCTTGAGTGTACACTGGCATTGTTGAGTGACCAGCACTGGCAAGATATCAGTGTCGCTGATATAGCCAGTGTCACAGGCATTGGCAAAGGGACTATATATAAGCACTTTGATTGTAAAGATGACATATATGCACAGTTGTTATTATCAGGTTTTGAAGCGTTACTGGATAATTTTAAACGCATAGTCGCTGATACTAAGCTCAGCGGCATACAACAAATGCACGCGATAATCATCTGCGCTTTTGAGTTTCATCGCGATGATGCAGTACACAGCAAAATTTATTTGGCTTGTAAGGAAGGCGGCTTCAGAGACAGATTAAGCGAGAAGTTCAAGCAGCAATTGCAAAGTGTGGAAACGGCCGTAATTGAGCTTTTTAGTATCCCGATACTGAAAGGCGTAAAAGAGGGAGGTATCACTGCAGTGATACCCCTTGAAGTAATAATTTTAGGTATGAGTGCAACCTTTGAAGGGGCGATTATGCGGATTCAAAATAGCAGAGATGCTCAACAGCAAAGTTGCCCGTTACAAGATCAATATATTCCGCTGATGGCCGACTATATGGTGTCGGCGATGGCAAATGGACCTGTAAAGATTAATTTTTTGAGAGATGATAGCAATGAATAAATCAGTTTTTTCTGCGGTAGTTGTAGTAGCTGTTCTCGGTGGCTGGATGGCTTCTGGTGTATACGGTAATGACGGCGAGCAAAAGGATGAGCCTGTAGCAGTGAAGAAAAAGCCGCTGATGAAAGTAACAGTGCTGGAATCTAACGTTAAGACAGTGCAGCGCTTTGTGACAGTCCAAGGCCAGGTCGAGGCAAATCGCTCGGTTGAGATTAAAGTTGAAGTGGATGGGCGTATTGCTGAAATCGCTGTACAAGAGGGGCAGCGAATAGAAAGTGGAGTCTCTATCGCGACTTTGTCTGCAGACTACCGTCTCAAGCAATTGGCTCAGGCAAAGGCCGTATTGAGACAGAGAAACAGTGATCTTTCCGCCAGCCGCAAGTTAAAAAAGAGAGGCATGATTGCCGAAAATCGATTGATTGCGGATCAGGCCGGTGTACAGACGGCCAGAGCTCAATTAGCACTTATCCAGCACGAAGTAGATAGCGCCAGCATACTGGCGCCATTTTCCGGCGTATTGAACAGCCGTGCGGTTGAATTAGGCGATTATATGCAAAAAGGCAATGTAGTAGGTGTGCTGGTAGATGACTCAGTGTTAAAAGTGACCGGTCAGGTACCACAGAAAAATGTCGGTGATTTACAGATAAATCAAGCGGTAGAAGTGAACTTAAGTAATGGACTGAGTGCCTTTGGTAATTTGGCGTTTATCTCAAGAGTTGCCGATACCGTGACGCGTAGCTACCGAGTTGAAGTGACTTTGGATAACCCACAACTTAAACGATTAATTGGATTAACAGCGTCTATAAAGTTACCTCTGGGGACAGAGCAGGGGCATTTGTTGCCTAATTCAGTCTTAGGGCTGAGCGCCGACGGTGATCTGCAAGTAAAACTGCTGGATCAACAAAATCAGGTCAGTACAGCGGTGGTAGAAATAATTCGCACAGATAAACAAGGGTTTTGGTTTAAGGGGCTAGCAGAGAAGATTACCGTGATTACCGAGGGAAAAGATTTTGTCAGCAACGACGAAATTGTTGAACCAATTAACGCGGTAACAGCGGCCGCTGATTTAAATTCCACAACTGCAGAAACAGTTGATAGTCAACTTGCGGCTAAGGAGTAATTGAAATGATCAGTGCGATTATTGCCTCTGCTGTAGACCGAAGTCGAACGGTAGTATTGATTCTATTATTTTTGATGATCAGTGGAACTGTTGCCTTTCAGGCGATCCCCAAAGAGGCAGATCCCGATGTGGCCATTCCGATAATCTATGTATCTATCCCCTACGATGGTATATCACCGGATGATGCTGTGCGTCTATTGGCCAGACCAATGGAAAAAGAGTTGAAAAATGTTGAGGGAATCAAGGAGATGAGCTCCTTCAGCACTGAGGGGCACGCGTCGGTTACCTTAGAATTTGATGCGGGATTTGATAGCGATCAGGCGCTGTTAGATGTCAGAGAAAAAGTGGATATCGCCAAGGCAAATTTGCCGGAAGGAGCAGATGAGCCGTCGATTAATGAGGTCAATGTGGCCTTGTTTCCAGTGCTCAATATCGCCTTGTCTGGGGATGTCTCCGAGCGAGTTAAAATCAAGGCAGCTAAAGACCTGAAAGAACAGATCGAAGGAGTCGCGGGTGTTCTAGAAGTCGAAATCGGCGGAGAGCGCGAGGAGATGATGGAGATCATCGTCGAACCTCAAGCGTTGGAAACTTATCAGTTAGACTTTAATTCGATATTAAATATTGTCTCCAGTAATAACACTTTAGTGGCCGCAGGGGCAGTGGACTCGGGTAATGGCCGCCAGGTATTAAAAGTACCAGGCGTGGTGGAAAATCTTGATGACATGTTGTCAATGCCGATTAAAGCGGCCAATGGCACGGTAGTGACATTGGCGGATGTGGCTGAAATCCGACTCACCTATAAAGACCCTGAGGGCTATGCCAGAGTCAACGGAAAACCCGCCTTAGTGCTGGAAGTCACCAAGCAAGTAGGTGCCAACATTATCGACACTATTGCCGAGGTTCAGGCCATCGTTAAGGAGCGACAAAAAGCCTGGCCAGCGGGAATAGAACACGCCTATATCTTAGATCAGTCAGTGCAAATCAAAGATATGCTCAAAGATTTAATGAACAACGTTTTAAGCGGAATTGTCTTAGTGTTTGTGGTGGTGCTGGCGGCAATGGGTTTGCGCTCCTCGCTGCTGGTGGGCTTTGCTATTCCGGGGTCATTCCTGGCCAGTATCCTGATATTGTATATGATAGGTTTTACCTTAAATATCGTGGTGTTGTTTAGTCTAATCTTAGTGGTGGGCATGCTAGTGGATGGGGCAATAGTAGTCACTGAGCTGGCCGATCGTCGGCAACGTCAAGGTTTAAGTGCTAAAGAGGCATTTACTTACGCGGCGTCAAGGATGGCCTGGCCGGTGATCGCCGGTACTGTCACTACCTTAGTTGTGTTTATGCCTTTGATGTTCTGGCCGGGAGTGATTGGTCAATTCATGAAATACCTGCCAGCGACAGTGGTTGTCTGTTTGACTGCCTCACTGTTTATGGCGCTGATATTTTTGCCGGTGCTGGGTTCGGTATTTAGTTTTAACAAAAAATCAGCAGTCCAGGATAGCAATGAATTTGAGCTTCCGGAGGGTAAGTTTAATCAGAGCTACCGCGCGCTACTGGGTGCTATATTGAAGTGGCCACTGCTTAGTACTTTGACGGCAATGCTGATTATGGCCGGCATTGTTGTCAGTTACACTAAATTAAACAATGGTATGGAATTTTTCCCGGATGTTGAGCCGGACATGGTCTTGATTAACGTTCACGCCCGTGGAGAATTATCTATTGATGAAAAAGATAAAATGCTTCGCGATGTTGAGCATAGCATTAAGGGTATGAGCGGTTATAAATCTGTGTATGCGCGCAGTTTCCAGCAGAATAAGTCAGAAGATATAGTCGCAGTGATTCAATTTCAACTCGATGAATGGGATCGCAGACCTAAGGCGAATGAGTTACTCAAAGAAATGCAGCAGCGCACCGCGCACATCCCCGGGATAAAAATTGAAACCCGAAAAGCCGAGGGCGGGCCATCATCAGGCAAGCCTTTTGAATTGTTAGTGACAGGCATTGAAGAGCAGAAAATATTTGCCGCAGTGGCTCAAGTCAGAACGGCAATGGACAGTGCCGGGGGGTTTGTCGCAGTAGAGGACGATCGGCCTCTACCGGGAATAGAATGGCGCTTGATAGTAGATCGTGAAGAGGCGCTGCGCTACGGTGCTAACGTGGCTGTCGTCGGTCAGGCCGTGAAGTTAATAACCAGCGGCATTAAGCTGACTGACTATCGTCCGGAAACTGCGGATGATGAGGTGGATATAAGACTCAGATTTCCCCGGGAAAAACGCAACTTAGATCAGCTGATGCAAATGCAGTTGCTGACAGCCAACGGTTTAGTACCGCTGAGTAACTTTGTCTCACTTGAACCTGGGCAAAAAACCGGTTCTATCAAGCGTATCGATAGCCGTCGGGTGATTACTATTCAGGCCGAAGTTGAAGAGGGAGTGCTGGTCAATGAAAAAGTACAGCAAATGCAGAAAATGCTCGCTGATCTTAAGTTTGATCAGCAGATAAGGTTAGAGTTTAAAGGTGAAGATGAGCAGCAAAAAGAGACAGGAGCGTTCTTGGCGCAAGCCTTTTCCATCGCTATTTTCATCATGCTGTTAGTGTTGGTGACGCAGTTTAATAATCTGTATCAATCCTTTATTGTGCTATCGGCAATTATCTTTTCTATTGCCGGTGTGTTCATCGGATTAATGCTGACTTCTCAGCCCTTTGGTATGGTAATGGGAGGCGTGGGGACCATCGCCCTGGCGGGGATAGTGGTTAATAACAATATTGTCTTGATCGACTGTTTCAACGAGTTGCGCCGAAATGGTTATAGCGCCTATGACGCAGCCCTTGCAACAGGTAGTTTAAGAATGCGTCCGGTGCTGTTAACTGCTATCACTACCGTGTTAGGGCTTATGCCTATGGTACTGGCAATGAATATTGATTTGTTTGAACGCGATGTCAGTTTCGGTGCTCCCTCCACGCAGTGGTGGACGGCACTGTCTAGTACTATCGCCGGTGGTTTATCATTCGCTACTGTGCTGACGTTATTTTTGACTCCCTGTCTGCTTGTGTTAGGTGAGAGACAATGGCTCGCTTTCTTTTTTAAATCTAAAAGGAATAAAGCAGCAGCTAGTGATTCATCAATAACCGAGTCGGTCGCTGTTAGCTCAACAGAAACGGCCTAAAGTGACAGTAGAGTTCTGAAGGTTTTTACTGATAAAATCCCCATTTAAGATGGGGATTTTTATTTGCGTCATAAAGGTAAGCCAAGAAGACCTATTAGAGCTTTGTGTTTGAGTATTATCAGTCAGAGACGAATCGCGCTGATTGTCTATTCCAGAAAGGATATCTGGGAGGTTTAAATACCCCGGGTTAATGTTGCTTTTTTATCAATAATCATTCTACCTCTGAACCTTAGCCGTTATACTAAACTGCAGTTTTACATCCATATTTATTTAACTATTTATTTAACTTTATATTTTCCAGATTCATGCCGTTCAATGCTCTAGCAGACAATTGAGTAGGCCAGGTAGCTAAAAACTAATGATTAAAAAGACTCTATTAATAATACTAGCGCTACTGAGTTCATCTGCACTGGCAGGTATCTCAGATGTTTTTCGCGATGAGACGGGTAAGACCAACTGGCAACACCTGGCTAATTGGAGCAGCGGAACGCTAATTATTATCTTGGCAATAGTTATTTTAAGCTTGTTTGCTGCCCATCGCCGCTTGAGTAAATCCAATAATAAACTGCGCACCATCAGGGTGGAGCTGGAAGACAGGGTGGTTGAGCGGACCGCGACCTTAGATACTGCGAACAAACAATTAACCCGGTCAAACCAGCTACTCGCAGTTGAGGTTGATCAACATTTAGGAACCAGTCAGCAGTTGTTGACTTCAGAAGCTTATACTAGAAATATATTAGCTTCGATGCCGATAGTGCTGGTGAGTTTAGATGCTAAGGGAAACGTTACCCAGTGGAACCGACAAGCTGAAGAACTTTCCGGGATAGCTTCTACGACGGCAATAGGAAACAATTTGTGGCAAGTTTATCCGGAAATAATCCTTACCTGGCAACAAGTCCAGCAAGTAATAGAATCCGGTGAATCTGTTACTTACCCGCACCGCCAGCGCGGTGTCTATTTTTACGATATTACTTTATACCCGCTGCACGGTACCGACACCCAAGGGGTGGTTATATTGGTGAATGATGTCTCCAAGCAAAAGCAAGCCGAGAACATCCTAGTTCACAACGAAAAAATATCCTCGATGACAGAATTGGCTTCGGCCATGGCGCATGACATTAATACCCCCCTACAGGGAATGTTATTGGACTTACAGAGTTTCCAGCAATTGCTGGCTAAAAAAGCGGCTAGCCAGGTACTCACGCAAACGGATGTCGTTAAATTAAATACATTGCTCACAGATGCCTCCTCCAGAGCAGAGACAGTCGCTTCGATTGTCAAAAACCTGCTCAGGTTCTCTCGTGGACGCAGCGAGGCGAAGCAGTTACAGCGAGTGACTGTACTGCTAGATAATGCACTGATGCTGGCCAGTGATATGCTGAGTCTCCCCGGTAAATTGCAATTTAGTGACATTGATATTGCGAGGGATTACCAGAGCAAGCTGCCACTATTAGCTTGTTATCCCACTGAGCTACAGCAAGTATTTTTAAATATTATTCGACATGCATGCTATGCAATGGAGCATATGCCAGATAATGCAGCGAAGCCCTGTATCAATATTAGCGTCAGTAAAGAACAGGACAGTATATGGATTTGCCTGGCACACAACGGTGCTATTCTAGGTGATGAGGAACAGATCAGTATTTTTGAACCTTCACTGAGTGTCATCTTGCCACAGCGCGATGTGGACTCACAAAAGCGCTTGTCTTTTTCCAATTTTATCATTACAGATCAGCACCAGGGACAGATGGCAGTCACTTCTGATCGAGAAAATGGCACCAAATTTCACATCCAGTTACAGCTAGACATAGACCAATAAACTTATCCCGGTCAGGGTAATATGGTGTCGAATTTAGTTGAGGTCAGCAGATGAGCCTGCAACAAGTGTATTTAGGCTGCCAGTCGTTGGCAACAGCGAAGTCCCACCGCCAGCTATTGTGGCTCAGTGGCGAGCAAGCTTGGTGCTACAGCCAACTTTCTCAGATAGCGTCACTGCTGCAAGAACAGCAATCCATCGCGGTAATAGATGCTGCCAGCTCTGGAACAGTGATTGATCAGGCTGTGCTCAGTACTTTTTGTCGAGTGCATACAAGTGTTAAACAATGCCATAAGTACTTAGGCTCTGAGCATCAGACTATTGTTTTTGACGGATATAGTGGTTTCAATCCTGATGCGCTTGCGCAAATTAGTGGTACTTTAACTGCCGGGGGTGTGTTGATCTTAGTCACTCCTGATGTACAGCACTGGCAAGAGTGGGCGGACCCTGAGCTGGACAAACTTTGGGTGCAACCCTATCAACTGCAAAATGTCAGTCGTCATTTTTTGAACTGGCTACAGTCGAATTTAGTGCAAGATTGCCAACTTGCTCGATACACCCAAGCACAGTCAGGAGAGCAAAATTATCTTTTAGCCAACCAAGATCAAACACAGCACTTCCCTATATCATCCCTTTCCTCTGCTGGCTTTAAAATTAACCCCTCAGCTCTGGAGCTTCAGTTACAACTAGTGTCTGATATGGCGCAACATATTAGCACTAACGATTTGGCGCAATCGGTAGTGATGGCCGATCGAGGCAGGGGTAAGTCGGCGCTTTTAGGTTTACTGGCGAAGCAATTGGCCGCAGACAAAAATATTTTTTTGACTGCTGCAGATGCCCTGGCAGTTCAACAGGTACAAAAATTCGCCGAGCATGATCTGACTTTTTATACTCCAGATAAGCTCTTGAGTAACAACTTTCGAATCCCGGATAATTGCCTGTTACTGATAGATGAGGCGGCAGCTATTAGCGTTGAAGTACTGCTGAGGTTACTGAAGAAGTTTCGTCAGTGTGTTTTTAGCAGCACTATGCAGGGGTATGAGGGAACAGGACAAGGTTTTAAACTACGATTTTTAGCTCAATTGTTAAACTACAGCAGTGATTGCAAACTATTTTCTATGTATCAACCTATGCGTTGGGCCGCAGATGACCCACTGGAAGGCTGGTTGAATAAAGTGCTGCTGTTGAAAATACAAAGCGATGAACAAATTACTGTTGATGATCCAGGCAACCTGGCTACTGCAGCGCTGCCAAAAGAAAGTCAGAGCACTGTCACTATTAGCCAAGTGTCTGCAGCGCAGTTAATCGCCTCTCCGGTAAAGCTACAACAGCTGTTTAGTTTACTTTCACAGGCACACTATCGCACTACACCGGGAGATCTGCGGATCATTCTCGACAGTCCCAATATGCATTTGTGGTTGGCCTGCACTCATCTGCAAGTTGTCGCTGTGTGTCTGCTGGCCTCTGAAGGGGCTGTTGATAAATTCCCAGTCGATCAACAGCATATGAGTGGCGAGCAGCTGGCTATCGCCATGCATCAAGGGAGGCGCAGGCCCAGGGGGAATTTGATTCCGCAAATGTTGATTGGCCAGGAGGGGCTGCTAGATGCCAAAGGGCTAAAGTTTGCCAGAGTAGTCCGAATAGCGACATTGCACTCTCACCGACGTAGCGGTATTGCAGGGCAGTTACTAGGAAATGTGCAAGACTGGGGTAGACAAAATAACTACCATTACTTGTCGGCTAATTTTTCACTGCAACATGATCTGATAAATTTCTGGCAGCGCCAAGGTTTTAGCTTCGTCAGGGTAGGTAATCAAACGGACAAGATAACAGGCAGCTACAATGCGATGGTATTGAAAGCCCTGCAACCTGAGCGGCGGATATTAACCCGCTTACAATCGAGTTTTGGGCTCAGACTGGCCTTCCAAAAACGTCGTATTTTCAGTCCAGACAAAGATATGTCTATACTGCAGACTCTGCCTGTTGGACAGCCTTCGATGAGAGAGGCAGTGGATGATTGTGCTTATATTTATTGGTGTAAACAACAGCTGTACTGTTTTGCTTACCAGCAGCGCTCCCTGGAAAGTATTGCTTACTTATATGATTTATTGCTGCGACAATATCCTAACTGGGCTCAGTCAGCAGTTTTGAGCAGTACTGAAAAAGCATTAGTAGAAAGTTATTTTTTTGACTTGTTGCCACTAGAAAAGATTTATCTAACCTACAAATTATCAGGCTATCGGCAGTTTGTTAAGCGCATGCGTGGCATTACACGGTTGCAATTAGTGTCGCTAGCTGACAACCGAGATGATGGAAGCAGTCCATGGAATTAAAACCTGAGCACCTAAAAAAGTTGGCGAACATGAAGATGCCCTACGGTAAATATGCGGGTAGAGTACTGGTTGACTTGCCTGAGCCTTATGTCTGTTGGTTCGAGCGAAAAGGTTTTCCAAAAGGAGAATTGGGAGAATTATTAGCCACATTACATGTGGTAAAACTCAATGGTTTGGAATCTCTGTTACAGCCGCTTCGCAAGACTTATAGATAGAGTGTTTATCTATAGACTGAACCCCTATCAGGTATAGTGCTGAAGAGGTCTTTGTCGTAACAGCCAATGTTGATTAAGCCAATAACGGCGCAGCAATTAACCTAATAATTTCTGCTCCATCTTAGTATTTCGCATGCGTCGTAATTTTTGTTTGAAGTCAGTAGGGCTCAGTTGATGTTTGTTCAACAGCTTATAAAAATCGGTACGGTTTCGCTCTGCAATTCGAGCGGCGTGAGTGACATTTCCCTCAGTGACTTGTAGTACTTTCATCAAGTAGTCGCGCTCAAAGTTTGCTCTGGCCTGGTTAAAGGAAAGCATTGCCGAATCATCATCGCTGATAACACCGCAGATAAGCTTTTCTGAGATCACTGGACTAGTACTCTCAATGACCACTTGTTTAACCACATCCCCCAATTGCTGAACATTGCCAGGCCAAGTGGCTTTGGCCAAAAGGTGTAAAGCCCCGGGTGAAATGTTGCGTACTTTCCTGTTGTACTTCAAACTGTGTTCAGCTAAAAAATGTCTCGCCAACAGCGGAATATCTTCGACCCTGTCTCGCAGTGCTGGAATATTCAAAGTAATGACATTTAACAGGTAAAACAGTTCTCTGTCGAAGTAGCCCTGGAGCATGATCTGTTCTAAATTGGCTCTACAGGAACAGATAATCCTCAAGTCGCTATCAGACTGTGCGGAGGCGGCAATGGCGCGCTGACAGCTCTGTAAGCCCGTCAGTAGGGACTGTTGCAAAGAGGCTGATAATTTGCTGATATTATCCAGGAAAATGGTCGCCTTAGTATCTTTGTTAAGATTGTTTAATAACTGCTCGTTGAGTTGATCTTCTTCCAATTTAGCGCAGTCAATATAGATAAAAGGTTTTTTGTCGTTGGCAGCAACAGAGTGGATAGCTTTGGCTAGCAGTTTTTTGCCGCAGCCCTTGGCGCCTTGTATTACAACATTGATATTAGATTCGGCTACATGGTGGGCCTGATCAAGTACTTTTTCCATTTGTCCTGTACAAGTCAAAATCCCACTTTTCCAATCGGTATTGTTGCGTCTTTTAATGGATGTCAAAGCGCTGCGGGTGATTTCTGTTAATAATTTTAATTCAACTGGTTTAGCGATGAAACCAAAGATACCTTTTTGCGAGGTCACTAAGGCTTCAGCCAAGGCGGTGCTATGGGTGGATATTAATATAGGCAGGGACTGATATTGTGCCTGTGCTAATTTGTATAATTTATTGCCATTGACTAAACTTAGTTGAAAATTAGTGATTAAAAGATCAATTTTATTTTGCTGTAAAATAAGCAATGCTTGGTCACCATCGGTAGTGCAAAAAACCTCATAGCTTTGCTCTAATAACAAGTGCTTGACTTGTTCTAAATGATCCCTATCTTCATCGGCTATAAGGATGGTGGTCTTGGTCATCATAAAAAGGACACTCCATGTATAATACGCTTGCAATTAGATCCGTCTTAATTCAACGTGCATTTATTGAACAATGTATGCAATTGTACGGAGTTAAACTGAATGTTAACCGACTAGTTTGTGTATGCAAAGTTAACACAGCAAAAAACCGTATGTTATAGTGACATTTGTTTATTTAAAAGTTTTTTTTGTACCAATTGCTTGATTTATTTGCCTCTGAAATTAAGTTAATAGTCGATATATCCAAGCTGCAATCATATCCTGAATTTTGCTAAATTACTTATTTATATACATTTCGAGCTGTTATCTACTAAACTATTAGTGTGTTTGCAGAAGAGTCTATTTTTCCTGTTTAGCGGTGGTTCATATAGAGGCTGTTCATACTATGGTAATTTTTATGAAGTGTAAGCATATGAAATTCAAAACTATATTTTATAGGACAGTAAATCAGACATGATATCTCGGCTGTTACGTTTAAAATTTATTTTCATTGGTGTTGTTGTTACTGTGCTGTTGAGCGGCTGTATGGCAGCGGTGCAACCCGCTGCTGTCAATGAAAATAAATCCTTCAGTAAATTGTTGCGGGGCACTGTATATTTAGAAAATTCCCAATATAAAATACGTCTCTGTGGGACGACCACTTTTGCCAAATTATTTGATCCAAAACAGCAATTAATTTCACATTTTTCACGAAAGGGTGATTTACGGCCTACTATGTATCTTGAATTTTCTGGTACAGCAGCCCAAAGTCTTGATTGGCAAGTAGATAAGATATTATTTTCCTCAGTAAAGGCAAATGACTGCGGGCTGAGTATGCAATCTTTAGACTACCTGGCTAAAGGGAAAAAGGGCCTATGGCAGGCGAGGGTTATCGAAGATAAAGTACAGTTGAGCAAGCAGAATATTTATTCGCAGTTAGAGTTTTTGTCTGTTGAAAACAGAAAAAATAGCTGGAGTGGGGAGGTGGTTCTAGCGACTGGCAGAGCCTATAAAATGAATTTAAAAATATTACAACAAGAGTGCATGGATCAGTTGCAGCAGTGGTATGCTTTAAGCGCTGAGCTAAGGATTAACGGTGAATCGCATTTGGGTTGCGTGCGCAAGGGAGACAGCGTTACAGAGTTTAACAGCGGTAAGTACAGTAATATCCTCAGTGCAGGTAATGCTTTTATTGTTTTGAACTTGGCATCTGATAACAGTGTTAAATTGATTCTTGATTATCGTAATGGTCATCCGATAGTTGTGAGTAAAGGACAGTGGAAGATGCACCCTGAGCAGATACTAGAAGTTGCCTTAAACTCTACCCAGACCAGCCCTGAGCAAAGTGTCATGTTGTTTCAAGTATTTAACAATAATGAGTTAAGGTTAAAAGGTTTTTCTGAATTACTCGGTAATAATGGTTTGAAACTGTTACCGGTTTATTAGTAAATCCAACCGTAGAGAAATACAGGTTTTGTCTCAAATTTCCCCAGCCCCAACTGTTGTCACTGTGTAATATTACTCTTTTTAATTAAATGCTCGCGGGCTAAATCTATTTTTGTCGCCTCTATATCACTGACATCACCGGAGTTTTTAAGCTCTCTTATTAATTTACGGTGTGCTTGCACTATCTCCTCTCTGCTCGGATCTTCGTTCAGTCCAAGTATCTGCAATGCCTGATCGTCATCCATATTAATTGAACTACGCACTACTTTTCTGGCACCGGAATTGCCCGCTAAAACTTTTATTAAGGGTATTAAAATCCTGGTCAGGGCAAACCTTCTGAATAGGCCTAACAGTAGCACCGGAATGCCACTAAGTAGAGGCAGCCTGCCAGTGACAATTAAAACTATTAAAACTAATCCGAGTAAGATCAAGACACCTTTGAGGGCGGTTATTCCCTGCCGCTGGCTGGCGTTCTTAAACCAATAAATGATTGCGACTAGTGCCAAAGCAAATAAAAATAAGAAAAATGGGTTCATAAAAGGACTCTAAAATAGTGACAACAAACAATTAATGCGAATGCAACCTTTACTGCAGATCTCGAATAAGGCCGAAGAACACCAGTGTACTTAAACTTTTGTCCTTAGTGTATAGAATTAGTTATTAAAAATTTAGCATAGTGGAGACTAATGAATGATAGTATCTTGATTACGCTGTGCGGCGTTCCTTTTCAGGGTCATGAAAATTCATACTTGTAGGCAGTATTTGTGTTTAAAAAAACAATATTCATTGCGACTTTAGCACTGTTATTCTCTTGTTACAGTAATGCTCAAAAACGTGTTGTCTCAATGGGAACCGGTGGTATTACCGGCGTGTATTACCCTACCGGTGGCAGTATCTGCAGGATAGTTAATAAACCTGGGGCTGTACATGGCATACGTTGCGCTCTGGAAGCCACTAACGGTTCTGTGTCAAATATCAAAAGGGTGCAACAGGGGGGGCTAGATGTCGCTATTGCCCAGTCAAACTGGATTTACCATAGCTATAAATCCAGCCCGGGAAATCCAGCAGCTGATTACCCATTACGTACACTTCTAGTGCTCTATCCGGAATACTTCACTCTTATAGTGCCTAAAAACTCTGCTATATATAACTTTGATGACATCCGAGGTAAGAGAATAAGTATCGGGCCTCAGGGGTCTGGTTCCCAAGCGACTATGGGTGAACTGCTGCGAAAAAAAGGCTGGAGTTTGGCTGATTTTTCGCAAGTGTTAAATTTGGATACAGCTGAGCAGGCCAGTGCGCTGTGCGAGGGACGGATCGATGTCATGATCTATATTGTCGCTCACCCATCTGCTGTCGCCAGGGAGGCTACCCAGGATTGCGAAAGCCGGCTTGTCTCTGTGCAGGATAGGGACGTAGAGCAGTTATTGGCAGAGAATTCTTATTATCGCTGGGCAGATATACCCGGGGGGATCTATCGCGGAAATAGTACATCGGTTGGTACTTTTGGCGTTAATGCGACTCTCTTTGCCAGCACTGCCCTGTCTGAAGAGGCCGCCTATTCACTGGTAAAGTCACTGCTGGAAAATTTACCTGAGTTTAAAGGATTTCATCGGGCTTTCAGTCATTTAGAAGCTAAGACTATGCTTGAGGGGCCTTTCGCTGCGCCGCTGCATAAAGGTGTTATTCGCTATTATAAAGAGATTGGCCTTATGTGATCACTTTTGCTACTGTGCGTTGCGCGAGAATTTTTAGCTGTCTGTCACTCAACACTTAGATTCATCACAACGCGGATCTTTACCAGCGCTCGCGCGCAAAAATGTAGCAGGTGAAAAGTCGCAGAGACTGGCTTCAGCCAATCTAAATTGATTCGGCGACAGGGGTGAAAGTGACATCAAAAAATGTATTGGATCGACATTAATAAAGCCAGATTCAACCAGTACAGAACGCTCTCTGAGCCTGCAGTAAATTAGTTCGCCAGTATAATAGAATTTATAATTCATCCTTTTGGGCATATCTTGAAGTGACAAAAACAATATTCATGATCAGTATAGCGTTGCTATTATCTACTTACAGCAATGCTGAAAAATTAGTTGTTTCGCTGGGTACTGGTGGTATCACTGGTGTCTACTATCCCACGGGAGGCAGCATCTGTCGAATAGTGAATAAGCCTGGGGCTGTACATGGTATACGCTGCGCACTAGAAGCCACCGATGGCTCAGTGTCGAACATCAATAGGGTACAAGAAGGGGTTTTGGATGTTGGTATCGCTCAATCTAACTGGGTTTATCACAGCTATAACACCAGCGGCAGTGTTACCAATATAAAGCAGCAAAATAGCCCCGAGAATAAGGCTAAACTAGGAGACTATTCTTTAACTCCGGCAATTGAGCCGTTGAGCTCTGATTCAAAGTTACGTACTTTATTAATACTTTATCCTGAATATTTTACCTTGATAGTGCCACGAGATTCATCTATTCGTAGCTTTGATGATATCAAGGGTAAGCGCATCAGTATGGGTACGGCTGGCTCGAGCTTGCGCGCTACCATGGATGATTTACTGTTAAAGAAAGGCTGGACGCTGTCAGATTTTAGTCTGGTATTAAATTTAGATGCCTCCGAGCAAGCCAGCGCTATGTGTCAGGGGCGCATCGATGTGATGATATATACAGTCGGGCATCCCTCGGCCGCCGCCAGAGAGGCGACCGAAGATTGTGACAGTCGCCTGGTTGAGGTGCAAGGTCCGGAAATTGAACAGCTGTTGGCACAAAATTCTTACTATCGTTGGGCCAAAATACCTGGAGCTATTTATCGGGGCAATATAAAATCTATCTCTACTTTCGGGGTCAATGCAACTCTGTTTACCAGCACAGCCCTGTCCGAGGAAACCGCTTACTCTCTGGTTAAATCCCTGCTAGAAAATTTGGCCCAGTTTCGAACTATGCACCCGGCTTTTACTCGATTAGATCCTGAGTTAATGGTCAAAGGGCCCTTTGCAGCTCCTCTGCATAAAGGTGCAATTCGCTATTTTAAAGAAATAGGGTTGCTCCCATAGTGCCGACTTATCAGCCCCTAGTTATCCTTGTAGACTAAACAAATTCGAAAATGAGCGCCGCTTTCAGACGCTAGGCAGTTGATTGTACCGTCCAGCAACTGATTAATGATGTTGTAACAAATATGCATGCCTAGGCCACTACACCCCTGACTGCGTTTGCTGGTGGCGAAGGGCTCAAATACCTTCTCTGCCCAACTCGGGCTCAAGCCTATCCCATCATCTGTGTAGTCTATGATTAGCTGCTGTGCACGGGTTCTGACCTTAATCTGTATGACAATCTTGTGGTTCGGGTTCAAGGTACCATGTATCAGAGAATTCAGGATTAAGTTGTTGAAAATTTGATAAAAGCTACCTGGGTAACTGTTCAGGGATAAGTCTGGCGGACAATCAATATTGATCTGCGTGCTGCTATTACGTAATCTGGGTTGCATTGAAATTAAGATTTCTTGCAGGTAATCAGCCATATTGAAATGGCGTCGTTGTTCGCTGGCCTGATCGACAGAGACTTGTTTGAAGGCTGTGATTAAAGTGGCAGCTCTCTCCAGATTTTTACTGATCATCTGGCTACTCTCCAGGGCAATATCAGCAAGTTCGCCACTGAATTGTGCAGATTGTTGTTCTAAATATGAGGCGGCAGTGTAGCCAATGCCGATAGGCGTGCTAATTTCATGAGCAACCCCGGCGACCAAGCTACCCAGTGCAGCCATTTTTTTAGCTTCAACCAGTTGTGATTGTGTGCGCTGTAGCTGTGCCAAACTTTGCTGCAGTTCGCTGTTGGCCTGCTGTAGTTGTTCTGTGCGCTGGGTAACTCTTATTTCCAGTTCTGTATTTAATTGAGCCAGCTGTCTCTCTGCCGCCGTGCGCCTGCTGATATCACTGAGCATGCTCTCGCGCATCGTATTGAAAGAATCCACAACTTCGCCGAGTTCATCGCTATGTTGTTGCAGTGGACGGTTTAACAGCAGTGGGGCCGCTAATTTGTCTAAGTGCAGGCTTCTGGCATAATTGGCCATTACCGCCAGATGTTGGGTGACTAAGTGATAGATGATAGACAAGATGAAGATCGAGACCAGGAAAGTTTTAACACCCTGTGAAAGTAAGATCAGCAACGCTTTATCCCACAGTCTCTGGTACAAATTATCCAGACTAATGACGATGCGCAATTTGCCCAGAGGATAAACTTTACCATTTTCAAGGTGGGTTAGCTGGTATTCCTTGAGCAATGAGGCGCTATCCGCTGCGATACCGCTACTGTAGTGTTCATTAAAAGGGGTGTCTAAGGTGATGTGTTGCACATCACTTATCTGCTTAAGCCCGTCCAGTTGCAGCTGGATTTGCGCCGGGCTAATTTCCCATAAGCTGTTTTCGATGCTCGCCAGTGAAGTCGATTCTATTTGTTGAATCCGCTGCTCAATGGCGCTGCGTTCATAACGGTAGTCGAAATATAACTGACCGCTCGTGGCCAGTACTGTAATGACTGAGCTACAGAGGATGATTGCAGCTAAAAGCTTAATGGCAAGAGGATTGTGCTTTCTGTAATTAGCTAAGCGTTTGCTGGCTGACATGAAAAAACCTTGGGAAATTACTTTCTGTATGGGTATTAGCAGAGCTGTTACTGGATCTGAACCCTGCTGTTATACCAATTATAACCAGAATATTCAGCCCTATCTGTTAATTAGATACTAAGTGAGTGCTAACAGTTAGCTGATTTGAATTAACTTCAAGGTAGAAAATTGCATTGTGGCACGTAAGGAGGCTTTATTGGCACAGCAGATAGTTCGTGATTATATTTGTGCATGTATTCTTGTTCCGCGATTAGGTCATACTAATCAAATCTTAATAAGTTTTGAGTCTGCCTGTGCTTAATACACACAGGCAGATTTTTTTAAGATTCTCATGTATCGATTTGCCAGGTCACCTAGCAATCAGTAATTCCCATTTTGTTTGCTCGATTAAAGGGATGTTAAGTCGAATAGGCATCAATCTCACACTGGCTTCACAATGTCAGATAACAATAACAAGGGTTCTTATGTCTCTTAATAGAAAATCTATGAAAAATAAACTAGCTACCGCTTTGTTTTCTTCAAGCGTTGCGCTGGCAGCCTCTTTCAGCGGCACAGTAGCTGCAGCTGATAATAATTTTGTTACTATTGGTACCGGTGGGCAAACAGGTGTTTACTATGTTGTTGGTCAATCTATCTGTCGCCTAGTTAACCGTGGTACAAAAGATCACAATATCAAATGTACAGCACCTTCTACAGGTGGATCTGTAACTAATATCAATGCTATCCGCAAGGGTGAGCAAGATATGGGTGTCGCTCAATCTGATTGGCAGTTCCATGCTACTAAAGGTACTAAACACGAGACCTTTAAAACACAGGGCGCATTCTCTGATCTGCGTGCAGTATTCTCTGTGCACGGCGAGCCGTTCACTGTTGTAGCCCGTGCTGACAGCAATGTTGCACACTACAATGAAATGGTGGGTAAGCGTGTTAACTTAAACAACCCAGGTTCTGGTACTCGCGGTACTATTGAAGTACTAATGGGTGAAAAAGGTTGGACTAAAGATAGCTTCAAGCTAGCGGCTGAATTAAAGGCAGCTGAGCAAGCTCAAGCGCTTTGTGATAACAAAATTGATGTAATGATTTATACAGTAGGTCATCCATCTGGCGCGATCAAAGAAGCCTCTGCCTCTTGTAATGCCAAGATCGTTCCTGTTACAGGGCCGGTTATCGACAAGCTGATTGCTGAAAACCCATTCTATTCAGAAGCGACTATCCCCGGTGGAATGTATGCCGGTACTGATGAAGATGTGAAAACTTTCGGTGTACGTGCAACTTTCGTAAGTTCTGCAACAGTACCTGCCGATACTATCTACCAGGTAGTAAAAGCTGTATTTGATAACTTCGACAGATTTAAGCGTTTACACCCAGCATTCGCTAACCTTACACCTCAAGACATGATGGTTAAAGGTTTGTCTGCTCCACTGCACGAAGGCGCAGTACGCTACTACAAAGAAAAAGGTTGGATGTAATTTAACACCCACCTAGTTTTTACATTGTAAGAGAGGCCTGTCCTCTCTTTTTACTTTTTTAGCGCTAAATAAATCTACAGAAGATTATCTTTAACTGAAGAGCAAATATCTAGCGTCTAGAAATATTGAATAATTATCATAAGAGGTTTAGTTATGACAATGGATTCAACTTCCGCGCAAAAATCTTCCGCCACGCTCAGTGATAAAGAACTACAGGACATGGTTGCCGCAGCTGATACCGGGGCACGTATTCCCGCCGGTGTCCAAGGTCGGGTACTATTAGCTACTGCCTTGCTCTGGTCCCTGTTTCAACTGTGGATCGCATCTCCACTACCTTTTATGGACTGGCCAGTTATTGGCAGTTTTGGTATTTTCAATAATACCGAGGCCCGTGCCATACACTTAGCCTTTGCGGTGTTTTTAGCATTTACTGCCTACCCGGCGTTCGCTCAATCGTCGCGCCATACTATCCCGAAAACGGATATGTTGCTGTCTCTGCTTGCTGCTTTTTGCTGTGGGTATTTATTCTTCTTCTATGAGCAGTTGACATCGCGTACCGGATTTCCCAATGATTTGGATTACTTCGCCTCGCTGGCGGGTATCTTGTTTTTGTTGGAGGCAACCAGACGTACACTGGGTCCACCGTTAATGATAGTGGCCATTGTCTTTCTGGCATACTCTTTGTTGGGGCAGTATATGCCAAGCATTATTGCCCATAAGGGAGTGTCTGTGGTCGAGTTGATAAATCATCAATGGTTATCCACAGAAGGGGTATTTGGCATCGCCTTAGGTGTCTCCAGCGGCTTTGTATTTCTATTTGTATTATTTGGGGCTCTGTTAGATAAAGCCGGTGCCGGCAACTACTTTATTCAAGTTGCCTTCTCGCTCTTGGGGCATATGCAAGGCGGACCTGCCAAGGCTGCAGTGGTCTCCTCCGGTTTGACCGGATTGATATCTGGCTCATCGATTGCCAACGTGGTCACTACGGGTACTTTTACTATCCCGATGATGAAGCGAGTCGGCTTTAGCTCGGAAAAAGCCGGTGCAGTTGAAGTAGCTTCATCCGTGAATGGTCAAATAATGCCGCCAGTGATGGGTGCTGCCGCTTTCCTGATGGTTGAATATGTCGGTATCTCCTACTTTGAAGTGATTACCCACGCCTTTTTACCGGCATTGATTTCCTATATTGCATTGATCTACATAGTGCATCTGGAAGCAGTTAAACTAGAAATGAAAGGCTTGCCACGTCGCGCAGCGGTGAAACCTTGGATGGCGAGAATTCTCGGTATTTTAACCGGTTTTCTGGCAGCGGCTGCTCTTTCTATGCTGGTCTATTACAGCATTAGTTGGGTAAAACCCACCTTTGGTGCCTATGCAAGCTTAGTGATCACTTTTCTGCTGGCCGTCGTTTATCTGCTGTTGATACGCACTGCTGCAAAAGTACCTGATTTGCAATTGGATGATCCCAACGCGCCTATGCTACAGCTACCAGAAGTAGGCCCAACAGTGCGATCGGGGCTGCACTATTTACTACCAGTAGTAGTGTTGGTTTGGTGTCTGATGATTGAGCGACTTTCACCGGGGCTGTCCGCTTTTTGGGCCACAGTGCTAATGTTGGTAATACTTGTTACCCAGCGTCCATTGATCGCGTATTTTCGTGCTGAAACTGCATTAAAACAACGTGTAATTCAAGGTGCTAATGAGTTATTGGATGGTTTGATAATCGGTGCCAGAAACATGATTGGTATCGGCATTGCCACAGCGACCGCTGGTATTATCGTCGGCGCGGTGTCACAAACAGGGGTGGGGTCAGTGCTCGCTGACCTGGTCGAGCTGTTATCGGGAGGCCATTTGCTGCTGATGTTAGTGTTGACGGCAATATTAAGCTTGATTTTGGGTATGGGATTGCCGACCACAGCTAACTACATAGTAGTGTCTTCGCTGCTGGCGCCGGTAATAGTCTCACTAGGGCAGGATGCAGGACTAATTGTACCTTTGATAGCAGTGCACTTGTTTGTGTTCTACTTCGGCATTATGGCCGATGTCACTCCCCCGGTGGGACTGGCGTCTTTTGCTGCAGCGGCCATATCCGGTGGTGATCCTATTAAGACCGGATTCCAGGCCTTTGCTTACAGTTTGCGTACCGCAGCACTGCCGTTCCTATTTATCTTCAATACCGACTTGTTGTTAATCGATGTAGGTTGGGTCGAGGGGATTCAGATATTTGTGGTGGCGACCTTTGCCATGTTGATATTTGCAGCTGCTACTCAAGGTCAGTTTGTCGCGCGCAGCAAAAAGTACGAAAGTGCCATTTTACTGCTGATCGCCTTCTCGCTGTTCCGACCGGGATTCTGGATGGACCGAATTGTTGATCCTTACATCAGTTTGCCATCTGCAACAGTCATGCAAAGTTTAGATAAGCTACAGCCAGTCGCGGGTACACAACTGCGGATTTGGATTGACGGTGAGGATGAAGTAGGTAACCAACGCTCCTTTATGACGCTATTGGATCTACCGGCAGGTGACACCGCTCAGGCTCGGTTGTTGGCTGCAGGTATGGAGCTGTTACAGACAGATAATGGTCTGATGATTGATTTTGTTGAGTACGACAGTCCGGCTCTCGAAGCGGGCTTAGCGTTTGATCAAATTATCACTAGCGTCGACGTGCCGAGTAATCAACCCGCTAAACAGTGGATTTATGTTCCTACTCTGTTACTGCTAATCCTGGTGATTTTAGTACAACGTAGGCGTAAAAATGATCCTGAAATGGGCGCAGCTGTACCCGCGTAGCGAACTGACAGCCCGGGACTTGAATGATTTAGTGCCTGGGCTGCTTTGTTAGTAACTCGGTATATGGCTGAGCATCTGGAGAGAGTTATGTTTGGGAAAATATTAGTACCTGTTGACCTGCAAGACATTGAGTTTTCAATGAACGCGCTAAAGTTAGCGCTCCGCGAAGTCAGTGAAAGCGGAGGCGAACTGCATTTAATTACGGTATTACCAGGATTTGGTAACTCTTATGTCTCCTCTTTTTTAGGCGAGAGCGAACATAAGGCAGTAGTGAAATCTGTTGCTCAAGGCTTGTCTGACTACGCCGTTAAACATGTGGGCGAAGAGGTTAAACCTGTATTGAAAGTGATTGAAGGTTCAGCGCCTGAAGAAATCAACCGCTATGTTACCAGGGCGGGTATCGACTTGGTGATTATGCGCGCTCATCAGCGCAGCAAGTTAAACGAGTTTCTACTCGGCTCAGTATCGGCCCGCGTGGTTGAAAGAGCCTGCTGCTCAGTGATGGTGCTAAAAAACTAGCACATATCCGTCGAAACTAAAAAGCCAGTCACTGCAAAGTAACTGGCTTTTCTGTATTAAGTGATATCAAATATCATTCTCAGGCTTTTTTATAGCTCAATACTTCCGACTTCCGACTTCCGACTTCCGACTTATATCTCTAACGCCCTTTGCATATCAGCGATTAAATCATCGACATGTTCAATACCGATCGAAATGCGCAGTAGATCTTCGGGGCAGGGAGTGTCTGGCCCTTCAACACTGGCACGATGTTCTACCAGACTCTCTACTCCTCCAAGAGAAGTCGCCCGTTTGATCAACTGCAAATTGGCCGCTACTTTAATGGCTGCCGCTGCCCCACCTTTGACTCTGATGCTGAGCATACCGCCAAAGCCGCCAGACATTTGCTTTGCTGCCAGCTCATGGCCTGTGAAACTTGCCAGACCCGGATAGAGGACTTCTTGTACTTGTGGGAGCTGCTGTATCGCTTGCGCAAAGGCCAAGGCATTGTGCGACGCCTGCTTGACTCGCACTGCCAGTGTGCGCATCCCGCGCATCAGTAGCCACGCTTCGAAAGGACCTAGTACAGCGCCGCCCGAGGCGCGAATGCTACGCATTTTATCCCAGTGTTGATCGGCTGTTTTGCAGATCAGTGCGCCTGCCAGAACGTCTGAATGGCCATTCAAATATTTGGTCGCCGAGTGCATCACTATGTCGGCGCCGAACTCCAGTGGATTGCAGAGTATCGGAGTGGCTATGGTGTTATCTACCGCTAACCGGGCACCAATACTGTGGGCCACTCCTGCCCATGCAGCGATGTCCTCGATCTGCCAGGTAGGGTTAGCGGGTGTCTCTATCCAGAGTAGCTTAGTTTGTCCTGGCCTTACCGCTGCTTTTAAAGCTTCTAAATCACCGTTGTCGACAAAAGTGGTTTCTATACCCCAGTCGCTGGCAAAGTTTAATAGCCAGTTGCGAAAGGACCAGTAAATGACTTTTGGTACTACTGCATGGTCTCCGGGTTTCAGCGCCATAAAAACACAAGTGGCTGCGGACATTCCAGAGGAAAAAAGCATCGCGCTCTGGCCTTTTTCAAGAGCGGCTAATACCTGCTCTGGCTGCTCGTAGTTAGGATTGTGATCGCGGGTATAAATTTTTCCGTTGGCATAGCTATTATCAGCACTGCGCTCATAAGTGGTACTGGGAAAGATACCGGGAATGACCCCTAGATGTTGCTCGTCCATAAAGCCAAGTCCGCCGGCTACAATAGTCTCATTCGAAGGTTTGTCATTGCTCAAAGGATAGGCCTCTAGTTGTATTAGGGGAAAAATAGCGTCGCTAAATTAACAGTATTTGGCAGCCAAAACACAATTTAGCTGCATATATTTTATAAAAAGAATAAAACTAAACATGGTAGATACGTTTGGCGTTGTCGTGCATCAGAGCATTTTTTTGCGCTCTAGAGAGTTGTAATTCGCTGTAGCTCTGCCATAACTTGGCATAACTGTTACTGAACAAACACAGCGGGAAATTACTGGCTAACATAATATTATTGACGCTAAAGCACTGTAACAATATATCGATTATCTGCTGAATATCTGCTGATTGATATTCTCTATCGACCATTTCCCAGCCCGAAGCTTTAATTGACAGGTTACTAAAGGCGGCTAATTTAGCGATATTCGCCTGCCAAGTGCGAAAGTTTGACTGGTGTAATGCCGGGAAGGCGGCATGATTAATGACCAGTACTAACTGTGGCAGTTCTTGTAAAACAGCCACGAGTTGTTCAATTGCTGGGCTGTCAGTGGCATCGAATTGGCATTCGAAGACCAGACCATGATCGGCGATCTGTTGCAAATTGGACTGAACTTGTCGATTGGATAGCACAGTGTATGCATCCTGATCGAGAATATGTCTGACTCCTACCAGTGACGAGTGTGAAACGAGTTGCTTGATCAAGGTGCTGAAGTCGGCACTGCACAATCTCAAATCGACACTGGCGACGCTCCTGAAGTTAACCTTTTGGGTTGCCTCCAGCCAGGCTATTTCTCGCCAGGGCTGATCGTTGTCAAAGCCTGCTTCTATGTGAACAAACCCGCCATGTCGTAACGGCTCACACAGCACTAAATCCTCAGTGTTAAAGTCGTTGTCGATAATAGCTTTGTCGGGCCAGAAGGGCGGATTCTGTGGATACAACCAGTGGTACTGTCCTAGTTCTCTGGCAAACAAATGTATATGAGGGTCAATGATTTCCAATGTGTTGTCCAAACTCTTTAATAGGGTATCAATGCTGATTAAGCATTAGCCAGCAGTGTAACCACCGTCAATCACCTGCAAACTACCGGTAATGAAGCTGGCTTTATCTGAGGCGAGAAAAAGTACTAACTGTGCAACTTCTTCGGGTTGACCTAAGCGCCCTAAAGGCTGTAAAGCGGCTTCCGCGGCGTGTACTTGTGATTTGTCTGCTCCCGAGCTAGCGCAGTATTTATCGATGGCACTGTGGTACAAGGGAGTCTCTATTGTGCCGGGGCAGACCGCATTCGCCCTGATGTTGTCGCCGGCGTAATCTAATGCCGTTGTCTTGGCCATCGACGCCAGGGCGTGTTTTGATAAGTTATAGGCAAAAGAGTTACTTTTTCCAACCAGTGCCTGGTCGGAGCAGACTATCACAATGGCGCCTTTTTGCTGTGTTTTCATTGTGTCTAAACTCGCCTGGATAGCCGCATAAGCGCCCTTAACATTGATAGCAAACAATCGCTCAAAATCTTCCAGCGAAGTGTTTTCAATGTTGGCCGACATATGTATGCCCGCGTTACAAACGAGTACATCAAGTCGCTTTTCAATAGTTACAACTTTTTCTATGGCTGTTTGTACTTGGGCAAACTCGCTCATGTCGCAGTGTATATACTCACCCAGTTCTGAGCTGCAGATATCTAAGTTGTAGACTTTATAGTTTTCTGCGATGAATAGTTTAACAATAGCTAGGCCGATCCCTTTAGAACCGCCGGTAATAACTGCAATAGGTTTCATAGATATACACTTATTAAGTAAAGCTGCATTATAGGGACAAAAACTGTACTTGGGAATAAATCGCTGAGTGTTGTGCTACCTTGCCTGAAACTAGCGCTATCTCGGCTGCATCCGGGCAGGCGCTAATTGTCTTCGATCATCGATTAATAATCTTCGATCATCGATTAATAATCTGTAATCAACTCTTAATAATCTGTAATCAATAATGCCAGCGCTTTGATTGCGTCTCGGCGCTGGGCTGTCCAGGGGTGGGCAAAGCTTAAGCGTAAAAAATTTTGGTAAGTATCTTGCGCGCTAAATATGCCCCCTGGAGTGATAGTCAGCCCTTTTGCCCGAGCCCGGCGGTATAGCTCTAAAGCGTCAATTTTTTTATCGAGCTCTAACCACAGCACCATTCCGCCCTTCGGCTGACTGGCACTTTGGGCCACAGGCAAGTACTGAGCGATCAGAGACTGTAACTGTTGTTTTTGGCTGTGTAATTGCTGGCGTCGCAGTTTCAAATGTTTATCTAATCCACCTTCAGCGATAAATAATGCCACCCCCTGCTGTGTGCTGACACTATTG
>MAAC01012170.1_pt1 | contig 28700 bp, 22 predicted proteins | sample 1115981 | NCBI WGS metagenome assembly MAAC01 (sample SAMN04961126, study PRJNA320927) | seawater metagenome | isolation source: sample BD02T64 sea water enriched with oil for 64 days | place: USA:Gulf of Mexico | collected 2013-07-27
AATTTGTGCAGTTATTGCTTTTCTGACAAGCTCCCAAGGGCGAGTACCTAATAAAAAGTAAAGGCTTATATACTGCGTCATTGATTTTGACAAGGGATTAACCATTCTCTTCAATCAATACCTTGCCTCTAAGTCTTTTAGTTCTCGCTGAGTGGAAAATAACTTAATGGACTTGGTATTATTTGGAATACATCAGGAGTTAATTATGCGAATTTTAATGATCATAGGTTTACTGCTTATTTCGAGTAGTGTTTTTGCAACAGAGTATATTGTTGAAATTTACAAAAAAAAGTATATTCCAGCCGATATTACTATTAAACAGGGTGATACCGTTATCTGGAAAAATATTGAAAAACGTCAATATCATAATGTTTGGTTTAAACAGTTTGATACAGAAGAGCCTGATTATTTTTTTCCTGATGAAAGTTATCAACGTAGCTTCGATAAAGTGGGTGATTTCCCTTATGAATGTGGTCCACACCCAAAAATGAAAGGGCGGGTGATTGTTATTAAAAAAGCAAAGTGAGCCGTTAAATTACTGTCTGATTGCTTTTTATTATCACTAAATGTCTGAGTTATTCAGCCATAAATTATGATTAAACAGCTTAGCGAAAGCCTATTAGAATATAGCCTTAAAAAATGTAAGGTTTTATTATAATAGGTTTTTTTATCCCAATAACCTCATTGTTTTTTGATGTGGCGCAATAATAGTTAACTTTTCGACACATTTTTACACAACTCACTCCAAACTTTGATTTCTATCAAACCCTCAGTCTACACTTCTAGCTATTATTTCTGAGCTTTACTCACACAAGTAATTTTTTGTTCGCAAAATGTAAATAACTTATTGCAAGTTTATACACATAACTAACGCATGAATTTTTAATAATTCATTAGGGGATACACCATGTCAGAGAGCTTTACTAAAGGCATGGCAAGGAATATTTATTACGGAGGAAGTATTTTCTTCTTCTTAATATTCTTAGCTTTGACTTTTCATACAACTAAAGAGATGCCCAAACGGGATCATCGAGAAAATATAACCGAAGCGGTCGAACGTGGTAAGGAGCTTTGGGAAGAAAATAACTGTATCGGCTGTCATACATTAATTGGTGAAGGTGCTTATTTCGCACCAGAGCTCGCTAATGTATATATTCGCCGTGGCGGTGAAGCAGGATTCAAACCATTTTTCAATGGTTGGATGAAAGCTCAGCCACTTAATATTCCAGGTCGTCGTCAAATGCCACAATTCAATTTAACTGATCAAGAGATTGATGATTTAGCTGAATTCTTAAAGTGGACGTCAGAGCTTGATACGAATAACTGGCCACCGAACATCGAAGGATAAACTGATGAATACTTTAAAATATCAATCACAAGCGGTAGCAAAGCCTTATTTTATTTTTGCTATGATCTTGTTCGTCGGTCAAATTCTTTTTGGCTTATTAATGGGCTTACAATACGTTGTTGGTGACTTCCTTGCTGGTGCCATTCCGTTCAATGTTGCTCGTATGGTACATACCAACTTATTAATTGTTTGGTTATTGTTTGGCTTTATGGGGGCTGCTTATTATTTAGTGCCCGAGGAAGCTGAAACTGAGCTTTATAGCCCTAAGTTAGCCATCATACTATTTTGGATTTTCGCTGGTGCTGGTGTTGCCACCATTTTAGGTTACTTGTTAGTACCTTATTCAACGTTAGCACATATTACCATGAACGATTTATGGCCAACCATGGGACGTGAATTTTTAGAGCAACCAACCATTACTAAAATAGGTATTGTCGTTGTATGTTTAGGCTTCTTGTTCAACTTAGGCATGACTATCTTAAAAGGTCGTAAAACAGCCATCAATATGGTGTTAATGACTGGTTTGATTGGTTTAGCGGTATTCTTCTTATTCGCTTTCTATAACCCAACTAACTTAGCGCTAGATAAATTATTCTGGTGGTTTGTTGTACATTTATGGGTAGAAGGTGTTTGGGAATTAATTATGGGCGCAATTTTAGCTTATGTATTAATTAAAGTGACTGGTGTTGACCGTGAAGTAATTGAAAAGTGGTTATATGTGATTATCGCTATGGCGCTTATCTCAGGTATCTTAGGTACAGGCCATCACTTTTATTGGTTAATGACACCTGAATATTGGCAGTGGGTTGGTTCTATCTTCTCAGCACTTGAGCCACTACCTTTTTTCGCTATGGTTCTATATGCCTTTAATATGGTTAACCGTCGTCGTCGTGAACATCCTAACAAAGCTGCTACTTTATGGGCATTAGGTACAGCGGTTATGGCTTTCTTAGGCGCTGGTGTTTGGGGTTTCTTACACACCTTGTCATTTGTAAACTACTATACACATGGTTCGCAAATTACGGCTGCTCATGGTCACATGGCTTTCTACGGTGCTTACGCTATGATCGTTATGACAATTATGTCTTATGCAATGCCTAAGCTTCGCGGTATTGGTGAAGCAAATTGTAATAAAGCACAAGTTGTTGAAATGTGGGGCTTCTGGTTAATGACGGTTGCTATGGTATTTATCACTTTATTCTTAACGGGTGCAGGTATCTTACAAGTATGGTTACAACGTATCCCTGAATCAGGTGAAGCATTAAGCTTTATGGCAACTCAAGACAAATTAGAAATTTTCTACTGGTTACGCGAAATTGCTGGTGTGTTTTTCTTACTTGGTTTGATTTCTTATATTTCTAGTTTTTTTATCACAGAAAAAAAAGCAGCGTAATGTAAGTTACGAGTAATAAATTTATTATTACTAAAATAAAAAAACCGCGAACTTGGCTTCGCGGTTTTTTTTGGCAGCTAGCTTGGTATAATCTGATTTTTCAATTGGTATTATACCAATACAAATAAATATGTGATCATTCTAAATGGACTAAATATTCCAATAACGTCGTTGCTCTCAATCCTAATAGCTAGCTATTACTCAATGAAGCGCCTTGTTCTTGAAAATTTATCCTCATTAATATTTGATCACTAACTTACTAGTATTGGTATTATTGCAATTACAGTTAAGAGAAAGTTATGAAACGAGTAGTACTCTATAGTATGGATAAGTGTTCTCATTGCCAAAGTGCTAAAAGTTATCTAGAGCAGCAAAAAATACCTTATCGATTATGTAATATAAAAACTCCAAAAGGGCAAAAAGAGTTTGCAGCCACGGGGTTACGTGGTGTACCAGTACTAAAAATTGGTGATCAATTACTAAAAGGTTTTTCAGTTACAGAATTTAACAAACTGTTTAATAACAAATGATATAACTCATAGACGCAAGGCATACTTTTAACAAAGTGAGTATTTATACCCATCATCATTCAAGATGCAGGTTTCAGAGTGCTTGAGCGATTTCAATTCAAGGCGCTGTGATGTAATAATTACTCTCTTATCAATCACAGCAACGATGAAGTGATATTGCTCAAGCCCTTCTTCGATGGGTTTTAATTCCCACTGAAATCACGCACTTTGAATGATAACGGGTATATATGCTATGGTAATTATAATTAAGTATTTTAAATATGAGTTAAGCTGTTTCAGATTATTTATAGGGATATCGTGCTTTGCATTTTGTTTATAAGGCCATACTAGCTGTATTGTTAATTTGTAGTAGTTTTGCTAATAGTGCAATGCAATTAACTGATAGTTTAGTATTGCAAAGTATGGATCATGAACTTAACCAACAGCCATGGCTAATCTATCAAAAACTTCAATCTCAAACAGACAAACAAGCGGATATGTCACCAAATTATAAATTATGGTGGTTGCTGCGTAAGGCACAAACTGAAAATTTACTGTACTTTTTTGATGAATTTCAACAAACAGTTAAAACTGCTCAAGCACTTATTAACGATAAAACCCCCGCTCGTATCGCCATCAACTTCACTATATTTCATGGCGTAATTCTGCAAAGAGAAGGTAAATACCAGCAATCTCAACGTTTACTAAAAAAGGCGAAACAAACGGCCTTTACACACAAATACACTGACTTGGTAGTAAATGCAAAATTAGAACTCGCTTATACTCGTAGTCTAACGGAACTTTATGAATCATCACTCACCGATTTACAACAAGCATATGTAGAAGCTTTTGCATTAGAAAATGATTTTCTGGTTGCTCGAATCAATGAAGTGTATGGAGCCATTTATGGATATTTACACGATTATGGCAAATCCATTGAGTATTATCAAAAGGCACTAATAAGCTATCAGCAACTTGCTTATCCTGCTCATGAAGTTGAGGCAATATATGGTTTAGCGGTGACTTATCGTTATTGGCAGAAATATGATTTGTCTTTGGATTATTATCATCGCTATCAAAAAGCGATTGAATATAGCCCTAATAATGTTGATGGGAAATTTTATGCTTTATATGGAATATCGATGAGTTTGGCTGGAAGAGGTGATTGTACTCAAGCGTTAAAAAAAATAGAACAAGCTTTGAGCCTAGCGGGTTTAATTGACTATAAAGCGGAGCTTTATAAACGTCAGGCGGTGTGTTTTATTGACCAAGATAAGCTAAACCTTGCAGAAACTGCTTTAGATAATGCTGCGGCTATATTTGCCAATATTCCTGAATTAACGGATACACGATGGCAAATAGAGGTCATTGAAATTCGCGCACTATTGTCACACGCTAAAGGCGATAATGAACAAGCGTATCGATTATTAAAACAGTTTAATCAACATCAAGTTGCACAATTAAAGAAAAACTCTTCTGATAGATTATTGCGTGTGAGAGGTACATTAGAAGTTGAACGAAAAAATGTCGAAATCTCTTTGTTACAGCAACGAACTAAAGTACATAAATTACGATTAGCACAACAAAAACAAGAGAACCTCATTAAGACTTATATTATAAGCTTTATTGTTATGCTTATTTTATTCGGCTTGGTTTTTATGACTTTTCAATGGCGACATAATCAAAAATTATTAGCCTTGTCTATTCGTGATCCATTGTCAGATTTATATAATCGTCGTTATATTTTTAATTTTCTGAATAAGCTTGTTGATGCCATCAATTTAGAAAAAAATCAAGTGTCTATAATGCTGATCGATATAGATGATTTTAAGCAAGTTAATGATAATTATGGTCACTTTTTTGGTGATAAAGTGATAAGCGAAGTAGCTAAAATAGGGAAAAATACTATCAGAGTTGAAGACATCATTGGCCGTGTTGGTGGAGAAGAGTTTTTATGTGTTTTACCAAGAACTGATAGTATTCAATGTTTACATATAGCCCAGCGTTTAGTCAAACAAGTACATGAAAATGTGTTTTTTGTTGGAGACGAAGGCGATAACAAACAGCAAGTGAAGGTATCCGTTAGTATTGGAATAGCGACAACGTCGATGAATACTAAAAACAGTTCAGATTTATACGTACAAGCCGATAAAGCGTTATATCACGCAAAAGCGGTAGGGAAAAATCGAGCCGTACCATATCAAGACACTATGCAGCATCCGTATTTACACCCAAGTTGATATTGAAAGTAATTGTTCATCACTCTAAGTTCTGTTGATCTTTCGCGGTTAAATTTTGTTCGAGATAAAAGCGCTTTAATCGCGGCGAGTAGTATCTAGCCTAGTCTTTCTAAGCAAGTACTGCTCAACAATGAATAAAACGCTTTTAGCCGAATTCTTCGGGCAGCGTTTTTGGGTCTAACCCACTAGTGCAGCAAGACTTTATCACTTTATTGATGCTTAAAAAGTAGGTTTAAAAACTCAGGTAATCTCTGGAGCGGGTATACTCATTATTTCAGCAATAAATTACATAAATACTCGTATCTTAACAACATCCATTATTGGTAATTACTCTCCAGCATCATGACTAATCATTCTATTCAACAACCATTACTGCTACAGCATTTAACAATAAATGCAATTACTCTAGTGCAGAATTACTTAGATCAACTTGGTTATAGAGCGCAAATCCATTTTGAGTTAGAGGGGTGTTATCGTTTTGAAAATAACGCGGATGAAAAGTTAGATTTTAGCCTGATTAATCAATGTTTGCGCCAGTTAGATATTGAGGGTGAAATTGTTTGTGAATATTGGCGGAATCAATGGGAATACGTGTCACTATTTAATGGTCAAACGCCACTAAAAGAAGCGCATAATTTACAGAGAGTCATCACCAAGTTGCCTCAACTTTTTCAACAGTTTTATGGAAAAAAGACTGTTATAGAAACCTTGATCCAACCAGTGGTTTGGTCTGGCGATCAAGGGAAGCTTATTTTGGGTTCGGATCAACTTTTTACTAATGATACTCGTGCGGTTCATATTCCTAATGCGGTGCAGTTGAATGTAAGCGTACTTGATCATCGAGGTGACAACCTTATTGCTAAAGAAGGCTTTGGAGAGTATTTACAAAATTGCTTTTTGCGCACTAGTTTAGAATGTTGTTTATTATACTTACCTGAAGAAGCTGCTTTTGAACGTTTAGCGTTGAAAACACGTTATGGTTTAGCACAAGAATTATGCTCTCCTGTTGATATATCTGGTGGTCATCAAGGCAGTATTGCTTTATATAAAAAGCTTGGTAAGCATAATCAAAATATGGGCGAGGAGCCATTATTATACGATAGCCATAATAATGTGTTATCCGTACAACAAAATTGGCAGAAAACTGCTCGAATTGAACATCGGCTAGGGGCAGCGAGTATTCATTATAACCCTTATATAAATGTACTTTATAGCTTAATTAATGTGTTAGATGCGGTGCAAGCTTATGAGCAAGAACCGTGTTTATCAACCGAGAGCTTTGCAGCCATTGCTTTACCGCAGTCGATTTTTACTGATAGATCACATGCGGTGACTTTAGGTGCATTTGATATATTCAAAGCCAGTACTTGGTTTAGTGATAGTATTAACCTTATAGAAGAAAAAACAACCGTTCTGGAAGAAAAAAATGTACTTGACTGTCCTATAAAGTTAGGCGATAAAATAAAGCAAGGAATACTAGCGCAACATCAAGCAAGTATTATCACTAGTAGCGCTAATTAATTAAATTAAAGTAAGTAATGGATTTATGAATATCAGTAAAAACAATCGAGTCAAGACTCCACTGCTAAATGGAGCAAGTGTCAGCGCTAAAAGGGAAGAATTAAAAAGCTATTTTAAGCAAACCTGGACTAAATACGAGTCTCTTTTCTCACTTATCAATGACGATAGTGCTTATTATTTAAGGCCAGAGCGTTTACGTCATCCATTGGTTTTTTATTTTGGCCATACCGCTACTTTTTATATCAATAAACTTATATTAGGTAAATTTATTTCTGAGCGAGTCAATGGCAAATTAGAAGCTATTTGTGCGGTTGGTGTTGATGAAATGAGCTGGGATGATCTAAATAGTGAACATTATGACTGGCCTAGCGTTGATGAAGTTAGAGATTATAGACAGCAAGTGTCTGAGCTGATTGAAAACGTAATTGACAACATGCCACTTTCATTACCCATAGCCCAAGACTCTTTAGCCTGGATTATTCTTATGGGCTGCGAACATGAACGTATTCACCTTGAAACCTCCTCTGTAATAATGCGTATGTTGCCTTTGCATTATCTTACTGCGGATGAGCCTTGGACTACTTGTCATCTTACAGATAACGCTCCTATTAATGAGTTGGTACCCATAACTGGGCAGCAAATCAAATTTGGCAAAGCCGCTAGTGATGATACGTTTGGTTGGGATAATGAATATGGTTATGATCAGTTAAGTATTAATGACTTTCGCGCATCCAAGTACTTAGTGTCTAATCAAGAATATTTAGCTTTTGTTGAGGCTAAAGGTTATCAGCAAGGTGATTATTGGACCGAAGAAGGGCAACAGTGGCTAGCTTTTACTAAAGCGACTATGCCTCATTTTTGGCTTAAAAAAATGAATGACAATAATGAAGAGGTTTATTGGCAACGTAATTTATTAAATGAAATGCCACTGCCGTTAAACTGGCCTGTTGAAGTTAACTACCTTGAAGCAAAGGCTTTTTGTAATTGGAAAAAAAGCGAGTGTACGGATAATGAAAAGCAATTTATCCGTTTACCTACTGAAGCTGAATGGCTTTGCTTGAGAGACAAGGTAGCAGGTGACTTAACCACATGGAAAACAGCACCGGGTAACCTTAATAATGAAGGTTACGCTTCTTCTTGTCCCGTTGATCAATTTGAACACAATGGGCTTTTTGATATTGTCGGTAATGTTTGGCAATGGACAGAATCAACTATTGATGGTTTTCAGGGCTTTGAAGTACACCCTTTATACGATGATTTTTCAACCCCTACCTTTGACGGTAAACATAATTTAATTAAAGGGGGGTCATGGATTTCTTCTGGTAATGAAGCAACGAAAAACTCGCGCTATGCTTTTCGCCGTCACTTCTTTCAACATGCGGGCTTTCGTTATGTACAAAGTCAAACTAATGAGTTACCTAACCTTGCCTCAAATCATTATGAAAATGATCCTGCTATTTGTCAGCAATTACATGCTCAATATGGGCAAGCTAAATCGGCTATGCCGTTGGCAGTAAAGAATTATAGCCAACAAATAACCGATGATTTAATAAAGTGTGTTGAAAAATATCGAATTGAAATGAATACTTGCCTTGATTTAGGTTGTAGTGTTGGCCGAACAAGCTTTCTGTTAGCACAACACTTTAACCAAGTAGATGCTGTCGATTTTTCTGCTCGTTATATTCGCCACGGTGTACATTTGCAACAAGGAAAATCTGTCCGTTATATCCTAGCAAACGAAGGGGAAATTGTTGATTTTCATGAATTCAACTTAATGGATGTTGACTTGCCTTGTAGCGAAAATATACTTTTTAGCCAAGGTGATGTTAGTAATCTCAAAGGCGTTTTTACCGGCTATGACGTAATTCTTGCGCAGCATGTACTTGAACAAAACTATAATCCACACGCATTTTTACAGGAAGTACATTCGCGGTTAAATGCTAAAGGTTTGCTTATTGTTGTTTCAAGTTATGATTTTGATGAGCAGCATACAAGTAAAGAGAACTGGTTGGGAGGGTTAAAAATTAATGGTGAAAATGTTACGGGTTTTGAGGGCTTATCATTAGCGTTAACGCGGTATTTTAATTTATTAGAGCAACAACAACTAACGCGGCCTATCAAAATAAACAGGCGTAATTTCACCTTAAGTTTTCCTCATTTAAGTGTGTGGCAATTAAAATAAAGTTATTACTCTTCCTAGATAAATGACTCGCTCCTTTTAAATATCCTGAACTCTCCCAAGGGTGCACCAAATCAAAACGTCACGTTAACATTACTGTGCCATTTTGGTGCGCTTATGTTTTTATTATCAAATGAACGAGGTTAACCTGTTGATTTTTAGTGTTTAATTATTTTGGCACATGACTTGTATTGTAATATTTAATGCAAATTACAATTATAAGTAGAGGTCTACAATGAAAATAGTTAACGCAATTATTAAACCATTCAAACTAGATGATGTTCGTGAAGCCATTTCTGAAATTGGTGTTGAAGGTATCACCGTTAGCGAGGTTAAGGGCTTTGGACGTCAAAAAGGACATACCGAATTATACCGTGGTGCTGAATATCAAGTGGACTTTCTTCCAAAAGTGAAATTAGAAATCGCCGTGAATGATGACATTGTTGAGCGCTTAGTGGAGACCATCACTAAAGCAGCTTACACCGGAAAAATTGGTGACGGTAAAATTTTTGTTTATAACCTTGAGCAAGTCATACGAATTCGTACTGGCGAGCAAGATTCAGAAGCCTTATAAGGAGAGATACAATGGAACAAAATATTTTTCAACTTCAATACGCTATGGACACATTTTATTTTCTTATTTGTGGTGCGTTAGTTATGTGGATGGCTGCTGGCTTTTCTATGCTAGAAGCTGGTTTAGTCAGAGCTAAGAATACCACGGAGATTTTAACGAAGAACGTAGCCTTATATGCTATTGCTTGCATTATGTATTTAATTGTTGGCTATGACATCATGTATGGTGGCGGTGTCTTTTTAAATGGTATTGCGCTTGATGGTGCTAGTGATGCTGAAGCATTAGTTGGCGCAGTATTAGCTGAGTCTGCCGAGGCTGGGTTTGATGGTGGAGCTGTCTATTCAAATGCATCTGACTTCTTCTTTCAAGTAGTATTTGTTGCCACAGCTATGTCAATTGTTTCTGGCGCGGTTGCTGAGCGTATGAAGCTTTGGGCTTTCTTAGCTTTCACTGTTGTCTTAACCGGTTTTATCTACCCTATGGAAGGTTCTTGGACTTGGAATGGCGAGTCAGTATTTGGTCTTTATACCTTAGGCGACCTTGGTTTTTCTGATTTTGCTGGCTCTGGTATTGTCCATATGGCCGGTGCTTCGGCGGCATTAGCTGGGGTATTATTATTAGGTGCTCGTAAAGGTAAATATACTAAAGACGGTAAAGTAAATGCGATTCCTGGCGCTAACTTGCCAATGGCGACATTAGGTACATTCATTTTGTGGATGGGTTGGTTTGGCTTTAACGGTGGTTCAGTATTAAAACTTGCTGACATCAATAGCGCAAACTCAGTTGCGATGGTCTTTTTAAATACTAACGCTGCCGCTGCTGCTGGAGCCGTTGCTGCTCTTGTATTTGCTAAACTTTTATTCAAGAAAGCAGATTTAACCATGACATTAAATGGCGCGTTAGCAGGTCTTGTTGCTATCACTGCAGAGCCATCAACGCCTTCGCCATTACAAGCGACTATTTTTGGTGCTATTGCCGGTGTTATCGTCGTGTTATCTATACTTGCACTTGATAAAGTTAAAATTGATGATCCAGTAGGTGCTATTTCAGTACATGGTGTAGTTGGTTTCTTTGGTTTACTTATTGTGCCAATCACTAACTCAGGTGCTAGCTTTAGTGGCCAGTTAATTGGCGCAGCAACTATCTTTGTTTGGGTATTTGGTACTAGTTTTGTTGTTTGGTATGCTTTGAAGAAAGTTATTGGTATCCGCGTAAGTGCAGAAGAAGAGTATGAAGGTGTTGATATTAGTGATTGTGGTATGGAAGCATACCCTGAATTCACTCGAGGTTAATAGAGCTAGAGATTAGTAGTCCCCAAGGCTAATAAATCTCAAGTTAATATTAATACTTCAATTAAAAAAAGCAGCGATTTCGCTGCTTTTTTTATATCTCGCTGATGAGGAAATATGGATATGTGGGTATAATTATTAAAACACTTAGCGTTTTTTTCTAATATTAAACAAGGTAAGTAACAATACCGACAGGAAAGCCATAGTTCCACCGCCACTACTTTCTTTAGGTGTTTCTTGATTTATTAAGGTGTTTTTAGCAGGACTTAAATCAGCATCAGTTACTTCAGAAGGATCAATAATATCAATTTGAGTAATAACGACAAAATTTTCAATACCTGGCGTTGTTTGCTCAGTACAGTCTTGACTGCTGTAATCATCTGTCATGGGAATATTTTCCAAATTTTCATTGGTACATAGTCTAAGCGAGGCTATTTTTTCAATCACTGCCATGCCATCACCAATGACTTGCCCAAAAACAGTGAAACCACCATTTTGCACATCTAAACTAGCAGAGCCGGCACTATTATTAGCTAAGTTAAAAAACCATTGATCGGTAGCACTATTAGCATTACCGCCAAGTTTTGCCATGGCAATGGTTCCTTTAACATTAGAATATACGGGCTCATTTACTACTGCAGCGTTAGTTTCAATACGCGTTAAAGGCCAGTCGCCTTCAAAACTAAAGCCGCCACCTTGTACAACAAAATTAGCTGAAACCCGATGCACTACTGAATTTGTGTAATGTTGCTCGTCAATATAATTAAGAAAATTTTCGACGGTTTTTGGTGTGGTTTGATCAAATAAATTAACTTTGATTGGACCTTGTGAAGTCTGAAACTCAACAATAGTGGCGTTACTGCTTGATGAAAAGCCTAACAGACTGATAACAGCTAAAGACACTAAACAACTTGTTTTAAACATTATTATTACCTAGGTTAAAAAATACTAGGCAATAATAGATATCCTGACGCACGGCGACAAGGTTTTTATTGTTATTGTATTGGAATGATATTTGATATTTGATATTTTTTCATGGTTCACTAATCGCGAACGTTATTCTAGAAACTTCACCGTTTCTAGAATAACTAATCTTTATTGCGGTTCTGTTTGACTGACTGTGGTTAACAGCATAGAAACCACGAATAGCGTGAAAAAATAAAATATATCCTTTATTTTATTTTTAATAAATAGCGATAAAGATCAAGTGATTTCACTGCTTTTAAATGCTATAAATAAGTTGAAATACTCTATTTTGTCTTACTTAACCTGAACTTTGTTTAAGAGATAGTTACACCATTGAAATATATGGATTAAATTACTTTGATATCTCTAGCTTGATAGTTTTACTTAATTCAAGGCAAATTTGCGAGTCAATAGCTAGCCTATTGCAAGCGAATTTAACGCAGAAGTTAGTAAAAATAGCTGTTAGAGAAGCATTTATTAAGCAGAATTCAGGTTACTTATATTAAGTGAGTAATTAATTCTTCTGATTGGTATGACTATTTACTCAAGGCTTGCTATGTGGCGCATGTTATTGTTGTTGTCTTTATTTTCATTTGGAACTTTGGCTCAAACAGAAGGTATAACTCAGCAACTCACTAAAATTGCTCAGCAAAAAGATAAAGTTGCAGTGATAGCTCACTTAAATGAATTGTTGAATAATGAAAAGCTAAGCGCTTTAGATCATATTAATGTATTAATATTGCAAAGCCGAAGTTATTTAGCGTTAAATAAATTTCAGCAAGCATTACGGGTTATTCAAGTCGCTAAAAACATAGCAACTCAACAAAAATTACTGTTGAAGCAAGCCAGTGCAAACAAACTACTTGGTATTATTTTTTATTATCAGGGCGAATACGAAGAAGCGCTTAACTCCTATCAAGCAGCGCTTAAATATTTTAAAAACCAAACGTTTTCAGCTGATGTCGCGATTAAGCAAGCAAATTTATGGAATAACATTGCTTTAGTGCAAACAGCACAAGGCAATGCTATTGCAGCGCTTCAAAGCTACCAGCAAGCAGAGCCTTTATATCAACGTTTTGGTGATGAAGTAGATAAAATTGATATTCGTTATAACCTCGCCACGCTTTATATCAGTTTACGACGCTTTGATATTGCTATTAGCATGCTAAAAGAGGTTGTAGTTAAAAGAACTGACATTGGAGATGATTATGGTGTGGCCAAAGCATCAGCCGATTTAGGTGTCTCGCTTAAGTATTCAGGCCAATATCAGAAGGCCGAACAATATGTTTTGAAGGCACTTGATTACTTTCAAGCACATGGAAATCAATTTGATGCTGTATCTCAATTTCAAAATATTGCAGAAATAAATTATGAATTATCTAACTTTAAAAAAGCACATTACTATGCAACGATGGGAGTAGAGGTTAGTAAAGAAATAGGTCATCAAATGGTTTATGCGGGTGGTTTACAAACGCTAGCTAAAATTTTTTTTAGCCAAGGTAATATTAAACGCTCTCGCACTCATGTTGAATTATCAAATATGGTAGCAAAAAAAATGGGTTTTCAACAATTGATCAATGAGAACTTAGGCTTAATGTCACTCATTTATGCGGCAGAGAGTAAAACAATAAAAGCATTAAACGCCCAATTATCTTATCAAAAAGCCAACTTGAAATTATCAAATGAGACGCTTAATGAGCAAATAGTTCAATTTGAATCTGATCAACTAATTCAGCAAGTAGAAAGCTTACAGCAGAGTAGGAAACTTCAACAATTAGAATCAGCTAAGGAAGACCAACTGCGTCAATTTACTGTGTTAGGAGTTGCTTTTTTATTGGTGGTATTGTTTTTGATTTATCGTCGTTATCTTGAAAGTAGATTAACCAGAGAGCTAGAAAATAGAGTTAAAAAGAGAACAGAAGCCTTAGAGTTCTTAACAAAAGAGTTGCAAGACGCCAACATGATCAAAAGCCAATTTTTAGCTAATATGAGCCATGAAATTAGAACGCCTCTTACGGCAGTTATTGGTCAGTCAGAAGCGATTATTTATGGTGATTTTGATGATGCGAGTATACATAAAGAAGTGGAAATTATTCACAATAATAGTTTGCACTTATTGCAATTAATAAATGATATTTTAGATCTAAGTAAAATCGAAGCAAACAAGTTTGAGTTAGAAAACAGGCAACAAAACTTGCATGAAATAGTAGGTAGGTTAAATAATATATGCACAGAGCAAGCTCAACGTAAAAATTTATCATTTACTATTACCCATCATTTACCTAGTCCCTTTATTATTAATATTGATGGTTTAAGACTCAAACAAATTTTAATAAACCTTTGTTCAAATGCGATTAAATTTACCAGTGAAGGATGGGTCACTTTAGATATTGCTATTATTGATAAAACTCTGCTTTTTACTGTAACTGATACTGGAATAGGCATGAGCGAAGAGCAGCAAGAAAAAATATTTAGTAGTTTTACCCAGGCTGATAATAGTATTAATAGGCGTTTTTCAGGCTCAGGTTTAGGACTGTTTCTATCAGAACAGTTGGCTAAGGTAATGTCAGGGCGAATTAGTGTTACTAGCCAAATAAACCAGGGGAGTACGTTTACTTTAAAATTACCTTTTGGTGATATTTACGATACTTCGATGGATACTGGCAACAATGATGACGTGTTGCCTCATATTTCTTGTGATAAAAAGCGTTATAGCGGCAAAATCTTACTCGCAGACGATCATGATGATAACCGTCGCTTAGTGGCTAGATTATTAACTAGTTTAGGACTAGAGGTGTTAAGTGCTAGTAACGGTAAAGAAGCAATTGAGTTGTGTATTAAACATAAACCTGCTTTAACTTTGTTAGATATACAGATGCCTGAAATGGATGGTATACAAGCGTTGGAAAAGTTGCGAGAACTTGGCTGTACTTCTCCTATTTATGCATTGACCGCCAATGCAATGTCTCATGAAATTACACAATATTTAGCACAGGGCTTCGATGGACATCTTAAAAAACCGATAGAAAGAAAAGTTTTTCTAGCGACTATCAATCAATACTACCCAGAGCAGCTAGCAGCGGAAGATGGGCTGGAAAGTACACTTGATAATTTTGACATAGCAGACCTTGTACAATCATTCATCACGAATTTGTCACAAGATAAACTTGATGTATTACACTATAGTGAAAGCGAAGATAATGATAGCTTGGCTAGAGCCGCACATAAAATAGCAGGAGCGGCAAAAATGTTTGGCTTTGGTGAGTTGTCACAAAGCGCCTTTGAAGTAGAGTATGCTATTAAGAACAAGCATTTTGACACTATTGAAGATCTAGTCCATTGTTTACTTGATGAAATTAGCTTAATTCAGCACACTAACAAAGTGAATGGTGATATATGAAAACAACATTCTCGTACTCGCAAGTATTTCTCGGCATTGCTATCTGCTATTTAGCTTATGCACTATTGAGCTTTACAAAAGAAATCCCAGAGTTTATTCATGCCGTTGATAGAAGCACTCCGCATATTTCATCGATAGTAAATGAAGTCGAACTAGTGCGGATTGAAGTTGGCAAGGTTAGGGCAATGGTCGATAAACAAATCCCCGCCATTCTAATGAAAGTTGATACCACTATACCTATAGTAGAAAAAGGTTTAGCGCAAAGTGAGAAATACTCTCAACAGTTACCGCAGTTGTGGCAACATTTAGAAAAAATACAAACCCAAATACAACTTTTACAACAACACTTACCTAGCGTATTACAACGTGTTGATGCAGTGGTTAAAACAACTAACGCTACTACAGAGGAAGTAGCCCTGTGGCGTTCACACTCATCACAGTATTTAACTGAAATTAAGCATTCACGGCAAGATATCCCTCAATATTTAACACGCACAGAAGCAATAATTATTGATGCAAAAACAATCGGAAAAGAAGCAAGTAGTGGCTTAGTTTCAGGCTTTATAAAAGGTGTGATTTCTTTGCCCTTCGATGTGGTTTCGGGTTTAGCGGGGATTGTTGATGCCAAATCATTATCAGCAAAACATTTAACCGCGAAAGATGTAACTACTATGCAAGAGAAAGTATTGTTATTGCTAGAAAGTAAGAATAAACAGCAAGTGTTTTGGCACAATAATAACAGTGGTAACCGTGGCAAAATAAGTAAAAAACCCAGGTTTCTACAAAATGAATTACCTTGCCATAAGTTAACTTTTAATAATCACTTTAAAGATCAGCAGGAAACGTTGTATAAGGTGATGTGCCAAGATAAAGATGATTTATGGCAAGTGATGTAACCAGAATACTTTTTTTTGTGTACAATAAAGAAATACATACCCAAACCACCTTTAATTATCGGAATTTCAAATGGCTAGAGAACAATTTGGTATTTGCGCTGAGCCTAATTTACATGGCAGTTATCTACTTTTTAATGCCTTAGATGATAAAAATGCTTTTATTCGTACAGCATTATCTCGTTTACCTGCATTGTTTGAAGATTATGCGGATCAATATTCCGAAGCCAATTTAACAGGAGTAGTTGCTATTGGCGCAAATTATTGGGATGAGTTTTATCCGCAAGCTCGCCCTGCTTTATTAGAGTCTTTTCCGACAATGAATAGTGATGATAGAGTAGCACCAAGTATTAATGTTGATATTTATATTGAAATCCGTAGTGATCGTGCGGATGTTAATCATATTGTTTGTTCTAAAGTTTGCCAGCTACTTGCTGAAAGTGTCGAATTAGTTGAACAAATACAAGCATTTCGTTTTTTAGATGGGCGGGATTTAACCGGCTTTGTTGATGGAACTGAAAACCCTAAAGGAATGCATCGCAGAGAGGTAGCTTTAGTGAAAGATTGCGATGACGCTACCTTTTCAAGTGGTAGTTATTTACATATACAACGATATCAACATAACTTAACCCTATGGAATTCATTAAAAAACAATGAACAAGAGGATACTTATGGTCGTACAAAGCTAGATAATATAGAGTATGAAAGTAAAGATAAACCGTTAACTGCGCACACTAAGCGTACAAGCTTAAAAGATGAACAGGGTGAGACTCTTGAAATATTAAGGCAGAGCATGCCTTACGGTGATATGAAATGCCAAGGGTTATTTTTCGTGTCTTACTGCCATTCACCCAAGCCGTTTGCCATGATGTTGAAAAGTATGATTCATGGCGATGAACACGGCAATGTTGATCGCTTACTTAAATATACTCAAGCTGAAACGGGGGCGGCCTTTTTTGTCCCGAGTTTAACTTTTTTGACAGAGCTTGAAGCGAACGTTGATAATAGTGAGCCAACACAGCCTTGTTAAGATTACTCTATATCTAATGGTTCAGCAGATAGTATAACCCCGGTATTGTCTGCATAGATGTGATCGTCAGGTAATATCGTCACGCCACCGAAGTTTATCGCGATATCACTTTCACCAAATTGATTGTCGTTAGCACCAACTGGAATTGACACCAAACCTTGAATACCTAATTCTATTTCTTCTAGCGCATCTACATCGCGAACACTGCCGTAACAAATAATGCCTTCCCAGCCGTTGTTAGCTGCAGTTTCGGCAATGTTGATGTCTATTAATGCGCGTCTGGTAGAGCCACCACCGTCAATAACTAATACTTTACCTATACCGTCCATGGTTACTATTTGTTCTATTAACCCAGTACCTTCAAAGCATTTTATCGTGACAACCTTACCTCCAAAAGAATGTCGACCACCATAATTGCTGAAAATAGGATCAATGACATCAATTAAGTCTGCATAAGTATCACACAGTTGCGAAGTATTATATTCCATAACAAAACTCTTTTAATAGATAACAAAATTATACCCGTTCGACTTGAAGATGCTCGTTTCAGGAAGTCTGAGCGATTCATAATCAAGGCACATTTTTTTATTAAGGGTTATTCCCTTAAAAAGAAATGTAACGCAGAGTATGACTTGCTCAGCCTTCCCCAGAGGGCTAGTTTAGAAACGCTTTATGCTGCGTTATTGATTTGGAGAAGGGAATAACCATTCTCTTCAATTAATGCCTTGCTTAAAAGCGTTTCTAATTCCAGCTGAATCATGCATATTCAAGTGGAGCGGGTATATAACAGTATACCTTGTTCGTATCAAATTTAAATAGCTACTTGTATTTTATGATAAAACTCTCTTTAATAGGAATAGTACTTTTCATCAATAACAGCTTTCTATTTAATGCTTGGAAATTTAGATTCAATCGCTTTTCTATTTGCCACCCAAGCAGTCGTATTTGCTATTCTGTCGTTTATTTTTTTTGTATATTTTCGAGCTTTAAGTAGTGAATATGTTAAATATTGGCTTTTCTGTTTAGTTGCCCTAACTTGTTATTACACCAGTAGTGCTATGTTAACAAATCACGGCACATATATGGTAAGTGATTACTTACAACTATTTTATGGGCAAACTCAAAAAGTTGCCTTTTATTTGTTTTTAGTGTGCCTTTTACTCGGGCTATATTGTGCTAAAGCGCAAAAAGCACCGCTGAAGGGGATTATTATCTTAAGCCTGAGCTCGGCCGTTATGGTGGGGCTAAGTACGGCAACTTTTTTTGCTTTTGATGAAAATAACGTATTTAACCGCTTCTATTTAAAAGTGAGCTTACAAAGTTTTATCTTTGCTTGTTGCTATTTGGGCGCCTGTTTCTATCTTTTTATTGATAAAAAACCTCACTTTTCGAGTAAAACCTTATTCGGCTTTTGTTTGCTTTTAGGTTTGCGTTATTTATTTGACTCTTTTATTTCAATTGTTGCTCTAACAGAGCCGTGGTTTAGTCAACTACAAGTGTTTTTACTGTATTTTGATATTGGCAGCCATAGTATATTAGGCTTTATTTTACTTGTTTGGATGCAAGGCGCCGAACGTCATGTAGCTGTTAATGCTATGAGTCGAGCGCAATATTTAGGCAAACATGACTCCTTGACAGGGGCATTAAACCGAGAACAAGTGATGGCTAAACTTTCGGAAGCAATAATGGCTGCTCATGAGAAAAAATACCAATTAGCTGTTTTTTTAATTGATATTAAGCAGTTTAAATTTGTTAATGATACCTACGGTTTGAAAGCCGGTGATTTTATTCTTGGCGAAATTGCAAAACGGTTAAGTAATAGTATTTTGCTGCCCAGAGCTGTTGGCCGGCTTAGTGGTGATTCTTTTATGTTTGTTATCGAATTTAACGATGTGGTAGCAATCAAAGGAGTGCCCAGACACTTACATGAAGTCATCAATCGCGCCTACTCGTTTGGTGGCCAAGAGTTATCTATTCAAGCTAGTGTTGGTTATTGCACTTATCCGAATGATGGTAAAAATGCAGAAGACTTATTACAACATGCTAACCTTGCCTTACATCATGCTGAAACTAATAATATTGCTACCATCTCATTTGAATCAGGCATGCAGGCAGAAGGACGACGTTTAGTTTTAAGAGAAAAAGAGCTTCAAGCAGCGATACGAAATGATGAATTTGTTCTATATTATCAACCGCAATTAAATCTATTAACTAATCGTTTAGAGGGGGTTGAGGCATTGGTTCGTTGGCAGCATCCAACAAAAGGTTTGCTTTCACCGGCTAATTTTTTGGATGATATTGACGCTTTGCTTATGAATAGTAAATTTGATAACTATATATTAACCAAAGCGTGTAATGCTAATGCACGTTGGTATCAGCAATTTAAGCGTAGAGTTGCTATTGCTGTTAATATTACCGCTGTAGAATTTCAAGATCCTCAGCTAGTGACTAAAATTCAAACATTATTATTAAATAATAACCTACCACCAAAATACTTGGAATTAGAAATTACTGAAAATGTACTTATGACTGACTTTACGACTGCCCTGAATACTATTGTTAGTTTACAAAGTATGGGTATTAAAGTATCAATTGATGACTTTGGTACAGGTTACTCTTCTCTCGCTTATTTAAGAAAACTACCAATAGATAAAATTAAAATAGATCGTAGCTTTATTAGTGAAGTTGCAACAAATGATTCAGATCTAACTATAGTAAAGTCTATGATAGAGCTGTCTCACGGCTTAGGTAAACGAGTACTTGCTGAGGGCGTTGAAAACTCCGATCAGCTGAACGTATTACGTAATTTAGGCTGTGACGCAGTACAAGGATACTTTATTGACAAACCGCTACCAGAAGAACAATTACTAAAGTACCTTGCTAGGAAATAACCTTAATAATATCTACCGCGTTGACTCATTAGAAAAGGTAACCGAATAAAATAAACACCTTTTATTTTTCTTACCTATACTGACGTTATGATTCTATTTACTTCATAAAGATAGGTTTTAACTATGCTCATTAAACATAAATTAATGGCTAACACTGGTATTTTAATACTTGCTATGGCATTGATGCTTGGTTTATTAGCTTATGCTAGCTCGGCGCTACAGCATGATATAGATATCGCTGGGAATATTGGTAAAGTTGAAAGCTCTGTATTGCAATTAAGGCGTAACGAGAAAGACTTTATCGCCCGAAAAGATTTAAAATATTTTGCAAAATTTAATTCTAATATGAAGGCATTACAGTCTCAGGTTAACCAATTAAAACTAGATTTTTCGAGTTCAGGTCTATCTTTAACTGAATTTAGTAATATGCAGTCGATATTAACAAAATATCACCAACACTTTAAAGATTTAGCTGCTATGCAACAAAAAATAGGTTTGCACGCAAAAGATGCTTTGTATGGAAAGTTAAGAAGTGCAGTGCACGATATAGAAGAGTTAATAGGTCAAGATAATTTTCAGTTACGTAGTGGGATGTTGCAACTAAGAAGAAATGAAAAAGATTTTATGCTTCGTCTTGATGATAAATATGTAGAGAAATTGAAAAAAAATACCAGTAACTTGATTGTAAATATTGATAATAGTGATTTTTCAGCAAATAAAAAACAACAAATAACCGTATTATTATCAAGCTATGAAAACGCTTTTCTTAATTTAGTTGTGGCACAGAAACAATTAGGCTACCACGCAACTGTGGGGTTGTTAGGTGAAATGCGCAAGACCGTGCATCAAGTGGATAGTATTCTTGAACAACTGATAAAGAAAAGTGAACAAGCGGTTATAGATGATATAAGTTTTGTGAATGTATTGGCTTATAGCTTATTTTTTGTCGTGTTGGTGATTGGTGTATTAATCGCTTGGGCAATCAGTAAAAGTATTATATCTCGTATAACTGATTTGAAAAGTGTGATGGAACATATTGCACAAACGAATGATTTAACAACGGATGTTAATGCTAAGGGTAATGATGAACTCGCTGATATGGCAAAGGTGTTTAATCAAATGTTGACAAGTTTTCGTCATTTAATTATCGAAGTGAATCACTCTGTTATTTCCCTTAATTCAGCAACAGATAATCTAGCAGAAAATATTCATAGCGCTAATGAAGGCGTAGATACTCAAATGCAGCAAACGGATTTAGTTGCAACCGCGGTAACTGAAATGGTCGCTACAGTGGATGAAATTGCCAGTAACACCCGTGATGCTGCACACAAAGCAGAAATAACTAATAGTAATGCAGATAAAGGTAAGCAAGGTGTTGACCAAACCATAAGTCAAATAGCTAACTTATCCGAAAAATTACTCGACTCTGAAAATGTGGTAAAAGAGCTTGAGAAAGAAAGTATTACTATTGCTTCTGTCTTGGATGTTATTCGCGGTATCGCTGATCAAACTAATCTACTTGCGCTTAATGCTGCAATCGAAGCAGCAAGAGCTGGTGAGCAAGGACGTGGATTTGCTGTTGTTGCTGATGAAGTGAGGACCCTAGCCAGTAGAACACAAGATTCAACGCAAGAAATTGAAACAATTATAAGCCTGTTACAAAAGCGAACTCAAGAAATTGTTAAATTAATGGCAGCTTGTCGTGATCAAGGAGAAGAAAGTGTAAAACAGGCCAGCTCTGCTGGTAGCATGTTAAAAGAAATCAATCAGGATGTTGCTTTAATTATGGATATGAATAGTGCTATAGCAATTGCTATTCAAGAGCAAACTACCGTAGCTGCTGAGGTGAATCAACATGTGGTGATGATTCGCGATGTGACTGAGAAATCAGGTGAGTCAGCTAAACAAAATGAACACATGAGTGAAGAAATATCACAACAAGCGCAAGTGTTAAATAACGAAGTAAGTCGCTTTGCTGTATAAGGTTGAAATAAAGTTACACTCAAACTACCTGAAACGAGCATCTTCAAGTGGCTTGAGTATTAAACAAATGAAGCAGTTTATAATTGAGTAATATTAATCATAGCTTCACGAGAATGGCCTGATATTTTAAGTTCACTTAAGTAATGTTGCCAACGTTTATCATACTCTTTTAGGAGTAGCTCGAGATATGCAGAGGGATAAATAGCACTGTGTTCATCATCAAAAATAAGCCGATAACCGTGTTTGCCAACATTTTCTATTGTCATTAACTTTACCGATTTTTTATGACTTACTAGTGCTTGTTGCTTATTACCTGCAGTTGGTGAGAAAACACGTAAATATTCAAAGCTTAATTGAGCAACCTTACTGTTAACAAACTTAATAGTAAGGTTATTTTCTGCATTATTAATAGTAAAACTCGTAATATTCATAGTGTTTATTTATAACTCAAAATAGATTATAGTATAAAACGACTCAAATCTTCGTCTTTAACCACTTCACTCAACGTATCGTCTACATAATTTTTGTCAATCATTATGGTTTCACCTGAGCGTTGATCAGCATGAAAAGATAGCTCTTCTGTCAATCGTTCCATCATGGTGTGTAGTCGACGTGCACCAATATTTTCAGTCGTTTCGTTTACTTGCCAAGCAGCATTCGCTATCGCTTGTACACCATCATCACTGAATTCAATATTCACGCCTTCAGTCGCTAACAGTGCAATATATTGCTCAGTTAGTGAAGCAAATGGTTCAGTTAGAATTCGAACAAAATCATCAGAGGTTAACGCTTTTAATTCAACACGTATAGGTAAGCGGCCTTGTAACTCAGGAATCAAGTCCGAAGGCTTAGTCATTTGGAATGCACCGGAAGCGATGAACAAAATATGATCTGTTTTGATCATGCCATGCTTAGTGCTAACTGTTGAGCCTTCTACTAAGGGTAATAAATCACGTTGTACACCTTCACGTGATACGTCGCCACCACTATTACTGTCAGCGCGTTTACAAATTTTGTCAATTTCATCAATAAAAACAATACCATTTTGCTCTACTGCATAAATGGCTTTTTGTTTAATGTCATCGTTGTTTACTATTTTAGATGCTTCTTCTTCTTGTAGTGCCTTTAATGCATCTTTAATTTTCAATTTACGTTTGTTAGTTTTTTCACTCGACATGTTTTGGAACATGCTCTGCAATTGTGAAGTCATGTCTTCCATACCAGGAGGAGCCATAATTTCAACGCCTACTTGTGATGCGGCTAAATCTAATTCAACTTCTTTATCGTCTAACTTACCTTCGCGTAATTTTTTACGAAAGATTTGACGAGTATTGGTATTTTCACTTTCTTCATCATTACCGAAGCCATCACGAGCAGGGGGCAATAAAACATCTAAAATGCGCTCTTCTGCTGCTTCTTCAGCTAAATGCTGCACGCGACTCATTTCGTCTTCTTTAACCATCTTGATAGCCATATCGGCAAGATCTCGAATAATGGTCTCAACTTCTTTACCGACATAACCTACTTCAGTAAATTTTGTTGCTTCAACTTTGATAAAAGGCGCACGGGCTAATTTAGCTAAACGGCGAGCAATTTCAGTTTTACCAACACCTGTTGGGCCGATCATCAAAATGTTTTTTGGGGTTACTTCGTTACGTAAGGCTTCATTCAACTGCATACGGCGCCAGCGATTTCTTAACGCGATAGCAACAGCGCGTTTAGCATCACTTTGTCCTACAATATGGCTGTCTAATTCATGAACAATTTCACGTGGTGTCATATCTGACATGTTTTAATCCTCATTTCGTCTTGGTTTTAGCACCAAGGCAATAATTTTTGTAACTAGTGCTATAGCTCGTCTATGGTTTGTTCTTGATTGGTAAATACACAGATGTTACCAGCAATAGTGAGTGATTTTTCCACAATTTCTTTAGCACTTAAGTCGGTGTTTTCTAATAAAGCAGTGGCTGCAGATTGAGCAAAATTTCCACCACTACCAATAGCAATTAAATCGTGTTCAGGCTGGACGACATCACCATTACCGGTAATGATTAATGAAGCAGTTTCATCCGCTACAGCAAGTAATGCTTCGAGTTTTCTTAAAGCGCGATCGCTACGCCAGTCTTTTGCTAATTCTACGGCGGCTTTGGTTAAATGGCCTTGATGCTGTTCAAGCTTACTTTCAAAGCGCTCAAATAAAGTAAAAGCATCGGCAGTACCACCAGCAAAACCCGCAAGTACTTTGTTATTATATAAACGGCGTACTTTTTTAGCGTTACCTTTCATTACGGTATTACCAAGTGATACTTGTCCATCACCACCAATGGCTACTTTGCCATTGCGTCTAACTGAAACGATAGTAGTCATATTAACTTCCAATCCAAGTAATTATATTTTTAATGTAAATTAAATTGGGATCATTGCTGACTTTTCAAGGAGGGAGTTAAATTATTTCCACAAGAGAACTTGGCAACGATTAACATTATTATTTCTTAATTTATGCTTATCTTGTTCTGCTAATCTTTTACGTTCGTAGGGGCCTAATAGCACTTTATACCAAGTACCATTGCTTCCAAAAGATTTTTTTATAAAAGCTTCAAGCCCTAGAAAAGCAATAGTCGCTTTTAATGTTTCAGCGCGTCCAGTTGTTTTGAATGAGCCACACTGTAATCTATAAGGTCCTTTTTTCTTTACTTCGTATTGGCCAACTTCAATCTCTTTGGTTTTTAAGTTTTCAACGTAAGTCCATTTTTCTTTTGGGGGCTCAGGTAAATTAGTTGCTTTAGTTGCAGGGGCTGTCGTTCTAGTTTTAATAGGTGTTTTAGTTTCTGGACTTGTTTTTAAAAACCATAAACTGTAAACAAATGCGGCAATTAATATGATAATTATAAAGCCGATAAGTTTGTTTTTAATTGTTAATTTAGGCACAGTTGGCGGTGTGCTTTTTTTGTAAGGATTGTTTTTCTTCTTTTTTGCAGGTGTGCGAGCAATATAATCTTGATTTGACATGAATGGCAAGGAATCGCGGAAAAGTTCCGCTATTCTAACGCGTCACCAGTTTAAATCAATAGGGTCAATATCTAAACTCCACCGCACTTTATGATGAAATTCGTTATTTGGTATTGCTGTTAATAATTGCAAAATTGCCATATGTAACTCTTTTCTAGATTTTGATTGCAGAATTAAATGATAACGGAATTTTCCTGCTTTTTTCTCCATTGCAGCAGGCACAGGCCCGGCAAATTCACAATTTATTAATGTTTGTTCTGTTAGAGTACGTAAAAATTTTTCAGGATAATTAGGATAATTCGCTTCCGCGCGGATTAACGCTTGAAAACTAAACGGGGGTAATCGTGCTTGTTTACGTTCAACCAGTGCTTGTCTGGCAAAATGTTGATAGCCGTTATGCACTAAATCTTGTAATAAAGGATGATCTGGATAACTCGTTTGCACTAGCACTTTTCCAGGTTTACTAGCACGGCCAGCACGGCCGGCAACTTGGATAAGCAATTGTGCCATTTGTTCACTGGCACGAAAATCAAAGCTAAATAATGCGCCATCACCATCAAGCACAGCAACTAAGGTCACCTCAGGAAAATGATGACCTTTGGCAAGCATTTGTGTACCAATTAATAACTGATGTTTCTTCTCAGTAATTTCTTGCAGTAACTTAGTTAACTCGCCTTTTTTTCGGGTACTGTCTCTATCAATACGTACTATGCTGACATCAGGAAATATCTCGCTGATACGTTGCTCTAGTTGTTCAGTTCCTTGCCCAACAGGTGCAATACGAACACTCCCGCAACTAGGACATTGTCTTGGTACTCGTTTTTGGCTACCACAATGATGACAAATCAGTAACTGTTGCTTTTGATGAAAGGTATATGGTTTGTCACAACGTTGACAATCACACAACCAGTGACATTCTTGACAATTAATCGCGGGTGCATAACCGCGACGATTTAAAAACACAAGTACTTGTTCACCACGTGCTAAAGTTTGTTGAATTTCATGTTTTAAACTACCCGAAAGACCAAACTCTATTTGTTGTTTGGCAACATCAATTAGTGCTATTTTCGCCTTGCTGCTTTTTCCTGCTCGTTTGTGTAACTGATGGTATTGATACTTTCCCGAAAGGGCATTTTGTAGCGATTCAAAGCTGGGTGTTGCACTACCTAAAACGATAGGGATATTTAATTGTCTAGCACGTAAAATAGCCATATCTCGTCCGTGATAACGAAAACTATCTTGTTGTTTTAATGAACTATCGTGCTCTTCATCAACAATGATCATGCCCATTTTATGTAGCGGAGAAAAAATAGCAGAGCGTGTACCAATAATAATCGCCGCACTACTTTGTTGAGCATTAAGCCAAGTATCTAAACGCTCCGAGTCATTTAAGTTGGAATGGTGTAAACAAATAGGCACGTTAAATCGTTGTTCAAAACGCAATAACGTTTGTGGGGTTAGGCCTATTTCAGGCACGATAACTAATACTTGTTGATTATTAGCTAACACATTTTCCATTGCTTGTAAGTAAACTTCAGTTTTACCTGAACCGGTAACCCCATCAATTAAATGACAAGAAAACTGTTCTAGTGATTGATTAATTGCGGCAACAATAATTGCTTGTTCGGTAGAAAGTATTTGTTTGTTTTCTTGAGCTAAGGCGCTATCTTGCCAAATAAATTGGCGAGGTTGTTGCTTGGTTTCAGTTATTAACGCTTTTGCTGTCAGTGCATTGAGTTGTGCTTTGCTATAACCCAAAGTACGTAATTCAGCCCAACTTATGCCTTGATGTTTGTCTATTAATTGATAAAGCGCGTATTGTTTAGGGGCTTTTGTTGCCATTTTAGCAAGTTGTTTTTGCGTGACATCGGAGAGTTTTTCACTATGCCAAATCATTGGTGGTTGTATATCTAGCTTCTTAACTTGACGTAATAGTTTTGGTAAGGCTAGTTGAAATACATCACCGATTGGATGATGATAATAGTTTGCACATAATTTCAAAAAACTGACTAAGGTACCACTTAAGTGAAAAGTATCGTTGAGGCGTTTTGAAATAGGTTTAATTTTCTTTGGATCAATATCACATTCATTACTAACGGATACGACAATAGCAATAACTTGTCTTGCGCCGAATGATACCGCGACTCGTTCGCCAATATGTATTGGCTGTTGTTGCATATCCTTAGGGACTTGATAAGTAAACAGTTGTCGCATGGGGACAGGAACCGCTACTTGTACATAATTTTTAGGTACTAGCAGGGGAGGTGTTGCTTGAGAGGAAATTATTTTTTCAGACACGTAATAAATCAGAGTGATTATGGTTTTTAGTGTTGACTATCTTATCGCAAATTCTTTGTTTTATTAATAAGTCTTTTTTAATCAATTTTGTCATGCTTTTTCTTGCAGTCGTTGATGTGATGCTTTATTATTCGCCCCCATTAATTTTACAACCGTATGGTGCTTGGCGTTTTCTATTGGCTATTTTTGATTAGTTAATAGTAATAAAACGGCTAAGTGGCGATACGCCCAATTTCTCGAAAGAGATAGAGGTTCCCATGAAAGAAGGCATTCATCCTAATTACGTTGAGTTTACCGCAACTTGTTCTTGTGGCAATGTTATTAAAACTCGTTCAACGGCTAAAAAAGAAATTCATTTAGACGTATGTTCTGCATGTCACCCATTTTACACTGGTAAGCAAAAAGCTGCTGAGACTGGTGGTCGTGTTGATAAATTCAACAAACGTTTTGGCGCACTTAGTAAGAAGTAAGTTTTACTTTTTATGTAATTTGCTACTTGCTAGTAAAGCACCAAACGAAAAAAAAGCGCCTATTGGCGCTTTTTTTGTGGATAAAATTTATAAAAATAAAATAATTAGCTTTTTTTATGGCTTTTATCTAAAAGATTACACATTAGGCGTGATCTTCTCAGTAATGTTCTGTATAATCCGCGCTCCCTACGTTACAAACTGTCTTTTTATTACTTTTAAGGTGGCTTATTGGTAGTGAATGGGCGTTAGACTCGATACTCGAAGGGGTAATTGCGTAGTCTATTTTAACCGACAGGACAAACTTCTCTTTAGATAAGTAAAGTTTTGACTTGTTATTTAAGTAACATATTTAATATTGGGTTTTTTAATGAAAACTTTTGTAGCTAAACCAGCAAGCGTACAACGCGAATGGTTCTTAGTGGACGCCGAAAATAAAACTTTAGGTCGTATCGCTACTGAAATTGCAAGCCGTCTACGCGGTAAGCATAAAGCAGAATATACTCCTCATGTAGATACTGGCGATTATATCGTTGTTATCAATGCTGAGAAAGTACGTGTAACAGGTAACAAAGCGAAAGGTAAAATTTACTACTCGCATACTGAGTTCCCTGGTGGCCTTAAGCAAATTAGCTTTGAAAAGCTAATTGAAAAAGCACCAACACGCGTTCTTGAATTTGCAGTTAAAGGCATGTTACCTAAAGGTCCTT
>MAAC01017895.1_pt1 | contig 28699 bp, 26 predicted proteins | sample 1115981 | NCBI WGS metagenome assembly MAAC01 (sample SAMN04961126, study PRJNA320927) | seawater metagenome | isolation source: sample BD02T64 sea water enriched with oil for 64 days | place: USA:Gulf of Mexico | collected 2013-07-27
TCTGGTTAGCCATTGGTACTTCAATGTTCGCTGCTATCGCCATTGGTATTGGTGTGGACTTCGCCGTTCATACGGTAGATAGACTTAAATTTTTATTGAACGAACAAGGCTTACCTATAAAACAGGCCTACAGCGAATTCTATAAGTCCGCTGGTCGTGCACTATTATTTAATTTCCTAGCATTAGCATTAGGCTTTAGTGTTTTAATGACTAGTTCAGTTCCTCCTCTAAGTCAATTTGGATTTTTAGTAGCCGTAGCCGTATCTGTAAGTTTTATAGGAAGCTTAACATTACTACCAGCAATTATATTACTAGTAAAGCCAAAATTTTTAATTATCACAAACTAGACCATTAGCATCATAATAAACAACTTAAAATATTGAATCATGAAATCAAAATTAATTTTAGGACTATTAGCAATCGGATTGCTATTCCCAACAACAAGCAGAGGGCAATCTTTGCCATCTGGACAAAGTATTGCGGATAAAACATATGCGAGAAATGAAGGTATTTCAATGAGCAGAAAACTCACCATGGAATTAAAAGATAAAAGAGGCAAAGTTAGAGTGCGTGAAACAACCTCACTTCGTAAATACATTGGTGATGAAAAACGTCTAGCCATTTTTTATATAACGCCAAAGAGTATTATGGGAACCGCCTTTTTAACTTACGATTACCCAGATGCTTCTATAGATGATGACCAATGGTTATACATGCCAGCTTTACGAAAAACAAGACGTATTTCGGCTGCCAATAGAGGTGACTATTTTCTAGGAACAGATTTAACTTATGAAGACATTAAACTTGAAACCCGTATTAGTAGAGACGATTACAATTACGAGACGATAGACAAAGAAACAATTGATGGACAAGAAACTTATGTTTTAGAAGGAATACCAAAGAATGATAAAATTGCAAAAGAATTAGGGTACAGTAAAGTTAAACTTTGGGTAGATGCAAATATGTGGATGCTTAGAAAAGCTGAAAGCTGGGATGTTGCAGGAAATCATTTAAAAACAACAGTGATAAGCGATTTTAAAAAAGTACAGGACATCTGGACCTATCATAAAATTGAAGTGAAAAATCACAAAACGAATCATGAAACTATTTTTAGAATTAGTGATGTAGACTATAAAACTGTACTTAACGATGATGTTTTTACAAAAGAGACATTGGTTAACGGATTATAGAACGAATTTTTAACTCCCAAAACGAAAAATCATGTTATCAAAATATAATATATTTATTGTAATGCTTTTATTGTTTGCTGGTTTACAAGCACAAGAAAAACAAAATACGTTCAAAGAGGCCTTTAAAGCGAGCCTTGTTATAACTTCTGATTTTTCGTATGAGTTTAAAAAAAGTGACCTCCAAAAGTCTGAAATAATTTTAAAACCAGAGTTCATCTATAGACTCAATAGAAATTCAAAATTTGTATTAAAAGGACAACTCTATTCAGATTTAAACGATAATTTGGAGACTGGTGTGCCAAAAGAAACAACAGTTTCTGGTATGAACAAGCGTCTATTTATTGGAGATAGAACCAATCTAGAATTAAGAGAATTTTATTTCTATACTAAAATTAAAAATAAACTACGCTTAACAATAGGTAAACAGCAAATTGTTTGGGGTGAGACAGACGGGTTAAAATTATTAGATGTTGTTAACCCTCAAAACTTCAGGGAATTTATTTTAGACGATTTTGAGGATAGTAGAATTCCGCTTTGGTCATTAAAAGCCGAGTTTGATATTAAAGATATTGGTGTGCAATTTGTTTGGACCCCTGATAACACCTATCATATAACACAGGATTTCGAAGCACCATTTTTCACTAAGAGTTTATTCAAAAGTCCGCCAAAAAGTGTTTCGACAGTATTAAATAAGCCATTGAAACCAAAACGATTTATTGCCGATTCAGATGTAGGGATTAAATTAAGCACCTTCACGAAAGGTTGGGATTTATCCTTGAATTATTTTTATTTCTATGATGATTTACCAGTCTTTTACAACGAGCTCAAGGTTACAGATACCAACAACCCTATCGTGACAATAAGCCCAAAATTTAAACGTCAACATCTTTTGGGAGGCACTTTTAATAAAGTTATCGGCTCGTCAACTTTAAGAGGAGAAATTGCCTATATTTTTAATCAAAACTTCACTTCTACATCTCCAGAAGCAGTATTAGGAATTGAAACCAGCAATCAATTCAAGTCGGCCATTGGAATAGATTATATAAAAGGAGAAAATATTATTAGTGCTCAGCTTTTTAGCGATATTATAATAGATAATATTTCACCATATAATCGTGATAAATTTGAAACCAATACGTCTTTAAAAATATCTAGAGATATGATGAATGATAATCTTAATGCCGAAGTACTCTGGGTTCACAATACAAATCACGGTGATGGTTATATTAAACCCCAAGTAAGTTATTGGATGAACACAAAAACACAACTCTTTTTAGGAAGCAGTATTTTCTATGGCAACGAATCGAAATTATTTGGCCAGTTTAAAGATAGAAGTAGAATTTCCTTGGGAATGCGTTGGGGAATTTAATTAATGAAGTCAATTATATGTATCGCCAACATTAAAAATGTTTTTAGCAATCATCTCCGATTTGCAATTTTAAAGTAAAAACATCAAGTGAGCTAAATATGCAACCATTTGAGCCAATACCAAAACATAAACCCCCAAGTATTAGATAGCTTTGTTTCATACTCATTAAGGCCTAGTTAAAGGGATAAAAATCAAGAAAGTTAAAAGTTTATTATCGTTGTAAAAGAAACATAAAGTAAGAGATTAAGAAACTATCTCCTCTAAAAAGAAACTATTTACACCCATATAAAATTAATAACATACGAGTAAAGACCTTATTTTATTATATGAAGGAATGGAATTGCAATAAAAACATATTGATATTAGTGTTTGCTACTAATACCCTGCAAACTCAAAATTGAGCATTTGCTTAACCTTGGAATAAACTTCAGGGAATTGCGATTTGAATTCTTGCGGAGTTTCAACAAAATATTCAACTAAAACAGCTAAGAATTCAAATTGATTGGTATAGGCATACACCCTAAAATACTTAGAAGCAATCAAGGCCTTCCTTAAAGATTCATTATTAGATAACATTGTGGTGAGTTCTTTAAAAGAGTCTCTAAAAATTATAGAACTCACATCACGTTCTTTAATACTATTCAAATGAACAGCATGTGCAAACTCATGAATACCAAGATTTAAGTCGTCATCGTCTATAGCATAACCCAATTTAAAATCCTTCCAGGATAATACTAAGGCTTTCAGTTTAGGATTAAATTCCCCTTTATGATGGGCTTGATTTACTTTTGAAAAAAATGTGTCTGGATAAATAAATATTTTATCAATAAGGCCAATATAAAAATCTCTAAATCCAAAGGTTAACATCACTGCTGTAGCGGAAACTAAAACCAAAATTTCATCGTCAATCTTCAAGTTTTCTCTCCCAATAAACGATTTGTCTATAATAAATGAAGCCACTCGATGTTCAAAATACCGCTGTTCTTTTTTCTGAAGTCTATTATAAAATGAAAATTGATTTTTGAGAATAGATTGTTGATTCGGGCTAAGCTTTCTTAATCTAAAATAAAGATGGTTATAAAGTGGTTTTTTATTTCGCATCACATAAGCCATTTCAAACATTTTAAAGGCAAAATACGATATCACAAGCCCCAATGAAACCAATAAAACGGCAAGAATTGAATTGCTACTAATGTCATATTGTTCAAAGGAAGATATAGACAAGAAGAGTTCCATAGGTTACTGATAAATTACAATTTTGAGGCATTTAGGCTAACCTACGAAAGATACAAAAAAGAAAAGGGAGTGTGATTTATAAAGTTAGACTAATAGAAGATTGACTCATTATATTCTTCTTTTCTTTAATGCTCCATTTTAAAACACACGTTCAGTCAATCCCACTTCAAGGATTAACTCGCGTCGTTGAGTCAATCATTTCTTGTGCTTGTGATAAGGTAGCAATTGCAAATACCTTAATAATTTTTAAGGTATTAATTGTTTTATAAGTTATTCTTTAACCTTTGAATTATATCTAGAGATTCTTTAACAAGTTTCTCAATTGCTTCTAAATTAAAATCCCCATTTTCGTGTTTACTCATTAATTTAGACCCCATACCAACGCATGTTACTCCTGCATTAAACCATTCTGAAAGGTTTTCTTCTGTTGGCGAAACTCCACCTGTAGGCATAATCGATGTCCAGGGTTGTGGTCCTTTCACTCCTTTTACAAACTTTGGCCCATAAATATCTCCAGGAAATAATTTTACAATTTCACAACCTAATTCTTCTGCTCTAGCAATTTCAGTTAACGAACCGCAACCTGATGACCATAGCACTTTTCGTCTATTACAAACAATTGCAATATCTTCTCTTAATACTGGTGTAACAATAAAATTTGCTCCCATTGACATATACAATGAGGCAGCAGCAGCATCTGTTACAGAACCAACTCCCAATATCATTCCTGGTAACTTAGTAATTGCGTATTTTGTTAATTCTCCAAACACTTCGTGAGCAAAATCACCACGAGCTGTAAACTCCAATAATCGCGCCCCGCCATTATAACAGGCTTTTAAAACTTTTTTACTGACTTCTACATCATTGTGAAAAAATAAAGGAACCAGACCTGTTTCTTTCATAACTTGAGCAACCTCTATTCTTGTGAACTGCGCCATAATATTTATTTTGTAAGTATTTATCTTGCTACTCTTCCAGACGAATCACCATCCATTAATTTTTCAACTTCATCAACAGTAACCAAATTTGCATCTCCTTTAATTGTGTGCTTCAAACAAGAAGCAGCAACTGCAAAATCTAGTGCATTTTGATCATCTTCAGGATATTTTAATAATCCGTATATCAACCCTCCCATAAATGAATCACCTCCACCAACTCTGTCTACAATATCTGTTATTTGGTATTGACGCGTTTCATACATTGTTTTACCATCATATAAAACACCAGCCCAAGTATTATGAGAAGCAGAAATAGAACCTCTTAATGTTGTAATTACTTTTTTAGCTCTTGGGAATTCTTCCATCATTTGCTTACAAACCGATAAGAAAGCTTCAGCTTTTACATCATGACCATGCTTGTGTACATCTAATCCTTCTGGATGAATACCGAAGTGCTTTTCAGCATCTTCTTCATTTCCTAAGATGATATCACAATATGAGGTTAAATCACTCATTATTTTTTCTCTATGAGCGTTGTCACAGAATGTCCATAGCTTAGCACGATAATTTAAATCTGTTGAAATAGTAACTCCCATTTCACTTGCTACTTGTAAAGCTTCTAAACAGGTATCTGCAGCGCCTTGAGAAATAGCAGGTGTAATACCAGTCCAATGAAACCAAGATACATCCTTAAACACAGATTTCCAATCCACCATACCAGGTTTAATCTCAGAAATAGCAGAATGAGCTCTATCATAAACCACTTTACTTCCTCTTGAAACAGCTCCAGTTTCTAAGAAATAAATACCTAGACGATCACCACCATAAACAATTTTATCGACACCAACACCTCTTTTACGCATTTCCATCATAGCACATTCACCAATATCATTTTTCGGCAAACGTGTTACAAAATCTACAGCTACACCATAATTAGCCAATGAAACTGCTACATTAGACTCTCCACCTCCATATACGACATCAAAGCTTGAAGCTTGTGAAAATCTTAAAAATCCTTGTGGAGCCAATCTTAGCATAATTTCTCCAAATGTTACTACTTTATTCATCTCAATATTACTTATATGTTGCATTTATAAATTAAATAATTTTGGTAAAGCTTAATTATAAAAGTACATTTTAAATAAAAATGCGAATTTCCATTTAAGTTTTTCAAAATTTGATTTATCTTGTATAGAGATACTTGATGGTCACAAATCAGTCACACATTAAAAAGAAAAATCCTAATTTATTGATTTTTAATAAATTAGGATTCTTTTTGTGACCACGGAGGGATTCAAACCCCCGACCGCTGGAGCCGAAATCCAGTGCTCTATTCAGCTGAGCTACGTGGCCTTAATTTTCTGTTAAAGCAGAATTCTTTTTTATAATAATTTTTGCTTTACGATTGTAGAAATTGTTTTCCCATCTGCCTGACCACCAACTTCTTTACTCACCATGCCCATCACTTTACCCATATCTTTCATGCCATTTGCACCTACACGCTCAATAGTTTTAACAACAAGATCTTCAATGGCTTCTACACTCATGGCTTCCGGTAAAAACTGAACAATTACCTCAGCTTCTGCCAATTCAGGTTTTGCAAGATCTTCACGTCCTTGTTCTAAAAATATTGCGGCACTATCTTTACGTTGTTTTACTTGCTTTTGAAGGATCTTTAACTCTTGTTCTTCAGTTAATTCTTCAATAGCTCCACTTTCAGTTTTTGCTAATAAAATAGCCGATTTAACTGCTCTTAAAGCGGTTAATGCTGTTTGATCTTTAGCTCTCATTGCAGACTTCATAGCTGTCATGATCCCATCTTGTAAACTCATAAGATTTTTTTAAATAACACTGCGAAGATACTAAAAAGATATTTCGTTTCATTTGAATTTTCAATAAAGAAAACCCGAAAAATTTGAGGGAAATTAATCGGGTTAAATACTGAAAATTAATTAATATTTAGTCAACGTTATCATGTAAAAACGAATTATTACTTCGTAATTGTATATCATCATTATCGTCTAGACCTATTGACATTCTAGAGGCATTATTTTCAGAGGAGTGTTGCACATCTGTGAGGTCTACCCCTTGTCGTTTATAAGCTGGTTCTTTTTCAATATCATCAATTTTTGCTGTATTGAATTTATAATTGAACTCTTTCATTTTTTGACGGCGTTCATTAGCTCGTTCTTTTAACAAATCGGAAATTGGACTATTCATTGGATCCAATTCTTCCAATTTAGAATCTTGATTAGATTCGCTTTCAAGCACCTTTTTCTCAAAAACAACTTCTTGATCAATCTCCAACTCGAGGTCTTGTTTTTCTTCTTTTTCAATGGTATTAGCCTCTGAAACCGTATAATCTTCTAATGCATATCTCGTCTCTCCACGTTCATTAGCTTCAGTTACAGGGATAAGCTCTACGTAATCATTAACTTCAATATCATTAACATTATCATCTAAATTAAACCTCATCATTTCTTCTATTGAAGGTTCCTCAATAGCTTCATCAGGTGTTGATAATGGCAAGTCAAAACTTAGTATGATTTGCTCTTCCTTAGTTTCTTCTTCTATGGTCTCCTCGGTAATAATCTCATTAATTATAAAATCCGTTTCAGTTACATTAGCGAGAACTTCATCATAAACAACATCCATGTTTTTAATAATCTCGGAAGTCGCAATAAGATTCATTTCTGGAATCTCCGCCTCATCATCAGTTAAAGTATGTACAATTTTCTCTTCTTTTTTAGTTAGAATGATATCAGGAGTAATAATTGCTGGTGCTCGTTCGGGAGCTAAATCCTGTTCCATTACTTGTTCTTCCTCCAAAGAGTGTATAACTTTTTTAGCTTCGGTATTAGAGATTTCATCTTGCTGTTCTACATCAAAACCAGTAGCAATAATAGTCACAGCAATTGCTTCATCAAGTGCTTCATCTTCACCTACCCCCATAATTATATTCGCACCGTAACCAGCTTCGGCTTGAATATGATCATTAATTTCTCCTATTTCGTCAATAGTAATTTCTTGTGAACCTGAAACAATTAGCAACAATACGTTCTTGGCTCCTGTAATTTTATTATCATTTAGTAATGGCGAGTCTAAGGCTTTCATGATAGCATCCTGAGCACGACTTGGTCCTGCTGAAGTAGAAGACCCCATAATTGCAGTTCCGCTATTACTCAATACTGTTTTGGCATCACGTAAATCAATATTTTGAGTATAATGGTGTGTGATGACTTCGGCTATTCCTTTTGAAGCCGTTGATAAAACTTCATCTGCCTTTGAGAACCCAGCTTTAAATCCGAGATTCCCATAAACCTCACGTAATTTATTATTATTAATTACAACTAGTGAATCTACATGGTCACGCAAAGTTTCAACACCCAGTTGTGCTTGAGTATTTCTAATTTTTCCTTCAAACTGAAAAGGCATTGTGACGATTCCCACAGTTAAAATATCCATTTCTTTAGCCAATCTTGCAATAACCGGAGCAGCTCCTGTACCAGTACCACCACCCATACCTGCAGTAATAAACACCATTTTTGTATTGGTGTCCAGCATACGTCTAATATCATCGATGCTCTCTAATGCTGCTTGTTCTCCAATTTCTGGATTTGCCCCAGCACCTAATCCTTCAGTTAAATTAACACCGAGTTGAATTTTATTAGGTACACCACTATTATTTAATGCTTGTGAATCTGTATTACAAATTACAAAATCGACCCCCTTAATGCCTTGTTGAAACATATGGTTGATGGCGTTGCTGCCTCCTCCACCTACACCAATTACCTTGATGACATTGGATTGATTTTTTGGTAAATCGAAGGTTATATTACCAATATCGTTGTTGCTGCTCATAAATATAGTTTTACTGGTTTCGTTTGATTTGCTTATGAAATATTTTCTGATCAGATTTTAAACCGATCTTCCTTAAAATTGTTATCTGAATATCTTTTAATTTTATTCAGCGTTATCTAAAAAATCTTTAACGCGCTCCGTTAATTTATCTAAAAATGATTTGCGTTCTTTTTTAGGAGGTGCCGAATCTTGATCTGGTTCACCATCTAGTGTTCCCTCTCCAACATCATCATTTGATTGTGCAGCATGTTCCAACTTCCGCTTTTGCTGGCGCTTTAATCCATCCATAACCAACCCCACTGCTGTTGCAAACAAGGGACTTGTAACATCATCATCACTATCACCTGCAAGATGTTCATTTGGATATCCTATTCTAGTATCCATTCCTGTTATATATTCTACCAATTGTTTTAAATGATTCAACTGACTACCGCCACCCGTTAATACAATTCCTGCAATTAGTTTTTTCTTTTGCTCTTCATGACCGTAGTTCTTGATTTCAACATAAACTTGTTCTACAATCTCTACAACCCGCGCATGAATAATTTTAGAGAGGTTTTTTAATGTAATTTCCTTTGGTTCTCTACCTCTTAACCCTGGAATTGAAACAATTTCATTGTCCTTATTTTCTCCTGGCCAGGCAGATCCAAATTTTATTTTTAATAACTCGGCTTGTTTTTCAATAATAGAGCAGCCTTCTTTAATATCTTCAGTAATCACATTGCCTCCAAATGGAATAACGGCGGTATGCCTAATTATACCGTCTCTAAAAATGGCTAAATCTGTTGTACCTCCACCAATATCAATTAATGCCACCCCAGCTTCCTTCTCTTCCTGGCTTAATACGGCATTGGCAGATGCTAATGGCTCTAAAGTAATCCCTTCAAGTTCAAGTCCAGCACTTTTTACACAACGCCCAATATTTCTTATTGAAGATACTTGACCAACAACGACATGAAAATTAGCTTCCAATCGTCCACCATACATCCCAACAGGCTCTTTAATTTCAGCTTGGCCATCAACTTTATATTCTTGAGGTAACACATGAATAATTTCCTCTCCAGGTAGCATTACCAGTTTATGAACTTGATTAATTAATCGATCAATATCTTCTTCATCAATGACCAATTCAGAATTTTCTCTGGTAATGTAATCACTATGCTGTAAGCTTCTAATGTGTTGTCCTGCTATACCTACGGTAACACCATCAATATTTACTCCAGAAGCAGATTCTGCTTCTTGAACAGCTTGTTGTATTGATTGTATGGTTTGTGTAATATTATTTACAACACCGCGATGAACACCTAAACTTTTTGATTTTCCTATACCTAGTATTTCTGCCTTACCGTATTCATTTTCACGACCAATCATAGCCACAATTTTTGTGGTTCCAATGTCTAATCCTACTGAAATGTTATTGCCCTCCATAGTTTACTTTTTAGTGCATACCACTTGATTCTCAAATAGCAAATTCACTTTACTATATTTATTTAACACCTTATCCTTTTTTGCCTTTTGATAAAAAGCCTTCAGATTACTGATTTTTTTATCCAAATTATCTAAGTGTCCAATTATAATTTCAAAATTCACAACTCTGGTTTTTAATATGATGCTCTCATCCTGATTTTGATAAATCTCTACAACATGCTTTTTCAAAAACTGATCATTATAAATTTTACTTGCAATTTTAAACACATTGTTGAGTTTGTTTTTATTAACAAAACCGGTAACCAATGGTACTCGAGCTGTATAATTTGAAGACAAAGGCATCAACTTACCTTCATCATCAATATAGTATGATGCATTTGTAGCAACTCTAGCAATAGGGTTGCGCTGAACAACATCTGCTCTAACCTCACCATTCACAGTAAGATACACTTGCGCAGCTTTTATCATTGGATTAGATTTAAGGGCAGTCTCTAACTCATTCAAATCTAAAATTTCTTTGGGCACATTTGCAAGGTCTTCATTATTTTGTATTAACAATTTATTAACCGTTTGCTCAGTTATGAATAAATTGTCTTCGCCAATAAAATTAATACTAACATTTCGCACATTTCGCTCACCATTTCTAAGTGATGAAAATGCAAAAATAACACTGACTAATCCCAGTAAACCCAAGGCTTTTATGTAGTTCCAGTTAACTCGCAAGGTTCAATTTTGTTTTTATATTATCTATTTCAGCTCCAATATCACCAGCTCCAAGAGTCAGTACAATTTTCGCGTTTCGTTGTTGTATTTCAGATACTATGTCCAATTTTTGGATAAGTTTTTTATTTGGATTATTAATTTTACCCAATAACCAATTTGAAGTCACACCTTCTATAGGCAATTCTCTTGCTGGATATATATCCAAAAGCAATACGTAATCAAATTGCGATAAGCTTTTTGCAAATTCATCAATAAAATCTCTTGTTCTACTAAATAAGTGCGGCTGGAACACCACCAAAACTTCTTGTCCTGGATACATTTCTCTAACTGCTTGGTGTACCGCATTGATCTCTTCTGGGTGATGCGCATAATCGTCGATAAAAACCAAATCATCAGTTTTAATATGATAAGTAAATCGTCGTTTCACCCCTTTATAAGATGCTAATGCACTTGCAAGACCGTTGGGAGGGCACCCATACTCCACAGCCATTGCAAGTGCAATTAAGGCATTCGACAAATTATGTCTACCAGGTAGGTTAAATATAAAATCTTTAATATTTTGATTCGGTGTTTTGACATCAAACCGATAAGCTCCATTTACTATTTTAATATTGATTGCCATATAATCTGCATCTTCCTCAACGGCATAGGTAATTCCATCAATTGGCAAGCCTTTTTTTACAAATAACTTCCCATTAGGCTTTAAACGTCTCGAAAACTCTCTAAATGTTTCTTCAAGGGTTTCGGCTTTGCCATAGATATCCAAATGATCAGCATCCATAGATGTAATACATGCAAAATCTGGTGATAATGTTAAAAATGAACGATCATATTCATCAGCTTCCACCACTGACACTTTCGTTCCTTGAAGAATTAGATTTGAATTATAATTCTCAGAAATCCCGCCTAAAAAAGCGGTGAGTTCCACATTACATTCTTTTAACAAATGACCTAAAATACTTGTTGTTGTTGTTTTTCCATGAGTTCCGGCAACTGCCAAACAAATTGTACTTTCAGTAATTAAGCCCAACACCTTAGAGCGTTTTAAAACATTAAATCCATGTTCATTAAAGTAAATTAATTCTTTATGTGTACTAGGAACAGCCGGCGTGAATACAACAAGTGTATTTTCTGGATTAAGGAATTGCTCATCAATAGAAGTTACCACATCTTCAAAACTAACAGAAATACCAAGTGTTTCTAAATCCTCAGTAATTTCAGTCTGCGTTTTATCATACCCAGCAACATTTTTATTATTCGCAACAAAATAACGAGCTAAAGCACTCATCCCTATGCCGCCAATGCCAATAAAATAAACATTATGTATGTTCTCTAAATTCATTCCCACTTTTATTCATTAGACATTAATCCAATGAAAAATTTATTTTTTATTTTCAGCCAAAAGTTTTTCAACTTCGTCTGCAATATCTTTTGTAGCATTTGCTAACGCCAATTTTTTAATATTTGCTGCTAGTGCTTCTTGTTTTTCTTGCGAATTCACCAATTGCGAAAATTTATTTTCAAAATCAATTTCTAGATCGGCTTCTTTAATCAATAATGCGCCATCCTTCTCTACAACAGCATTTGCGTTTTTAGTCTGGTGATCTTCAGCGACATTTGGAGACGGAATAAAAACAACAGGTTTACCAACAATACACAATTCGGATACTGAACTTGCACCAGCTCTTGAAATAACGACATCTGCCGCTGCATAAGCCAAATCCATTGCATTCAAAAAAGCATGTACTTGAACATGTTCAAAGTTATTGTACTGGCGATATGAATTGTAATACAACTTACCACACTGCCAAATAATTTGAACATTTTGAGTTTGAAAGAATTCTAATTTATCTTCAATGAGCTCGTTAATTCTTCTAGCACCTAAACTCCCACCTAAAACCAGCACTGTTATTTTATTATGCTTTAATTTAAAAAAGTCTTTTGCTTCAATCGATTTGTTATCAACACACAGTAGATCTTGTCTTACAGGGTTGCCTGTTTTTATAATTTTATTTGAAGGAAAAAAACGTTCTAATCCATCATATGCCACACAAATTATGTTTGCCTTTTTTGCTAAAATTTTATTTGTAATTCCAGGATAAGAATTTTGTTCCTGTATCAAACTAGGAATCCCTCTTAAAACGGCCATTTGCAATAAGGGGCCGCTGGCGAATCCACCAGTGCCAATCGCTATATCTGGCTTAAATTGTTTTATGATTTTTCTCGATTTAAATAAACTACTAATAAGCTTAAAAGGAAATGATAAATTCTTAGATGTTAACTTACGCTGAATCCCAGAAATCCATAAGCCTTGAATTTCATATCCTGCTTGTGGCACCTTTTCCATTTCCATTTTATCTTTCGCACCCACAAACAAAAACTGGGCATTTGGATATCGCAATTTTAGTTCATTCGCGATTGATATTGCAGGATAAATGTGCCCTCCAGTACCTCCTCCTGATAAAATAAATCTATGTTGTTTACTATTCGCCACTAATCAATATTTATTTTTCTTTATTTCCTTTTATGCATTATGATTTGAAAATCATCCCACGTTATTTTATAATGTTTCACTCAAAATTTCGAGTGGATTATCCTCATCTGAGGCTTCTTGTTCTTTAATTTCTTGTCGTTTTGCACTAACGCTTAAAATAATTCCAATCGCCATACAGGTGATCCAAATGGATGTCCCTCCACTACTAATTAATGGTAAAGTCTGACCTGTAACCGGAAACAACTCTACTGCTACAGCCATATTTATTAATGCCTGAAACACAATGGGCAATCCTACTCCGATCACCAATAATTTTCCAAATATGGTTTCTGCTTTATGCGACACAATAACTATTCTAAAAAGCAACCACATATACAATAGCATTAAAAACAAGCCTCCAACCAATCCATATTCTTCAACGATAATGGCAAAAATAAAATCGGAAGATGATTGGGGCAAAAAATTCTTCTGCATACTCTTACCTGGACCTACCCCATAAATTTGACCAGAAGCAATCGCAATTTTAGCTTTTTCAATTTGATAATCAGCTTCAGTATCTTCACCATTAGTGAAATTTTCAATTCTACTTACCCAAGTATCCACCCGATTTGGCATAGCATCAGGAAATGCCCTGGCTATTAAAATAAATATGGCGAATGCTGCAATTCCAGAAATCAATATAAGCGCCAAATATTTTAGAGGGTAGCCTCCTAGAAACGCCAACATCATCACCATGGTAAAAATGATTGCCGTTGTCGAAAAATTTGCTGGCAATATCAAAGCAAGCACAAAAAATACTGGCATCCATAAAGGCAAAATTGTCTCTTTAAATGTGATTTTTGTGTCTTTTATTTTCGATAAATAGCGAGCGACATATACCATCAATACAACCGAAGCCAAAGTCGAAGGTTGAAACGTGAAGCCTACAAATGGAACTCTAATCCATCTACTCGCGTTTGCTCCTCCTATTGTTGTTCCTTGAAACATAGTAGCCACCAACAACACCAATACTACAGGAATCATAATCATGGATAAGCCTCTAAAAAATCGGTATGGAATTCTATGAACACCATAAATAATTGCAAACCCAAGAAATAAATGGAGAAAATGTTTTACAAAATAATTGAAGGTATTTCCTTCTCCGTTTATATAAGCTAAATTACTGGCAGCACTGTAAACTGGGAGAAATGAGAATATAGCCAACAGCGCAGCTATTGCCCATATTAATCGATCTCCTTTTATGTTATTAAACACTAGTTGCATGCCCTTATCTTGCTTGTTTTTATACTGTTATTATAAGTTTCTAACTTCATTTTTAAATTGACGCCCTCTATCTTCATAATTTTCGAATAAATCGAAACTTGCACAGGCTGGTGACAAGAGTACATTATCTCCAGCATCGGCAACTTTATAAGCGATTTTCACAGCTTCACTCATGAATTGAGTTTCTACAATTATGTCAACCATTTTACCAAACGCTTCCATCAACTTTCTATTATCAACTCCAAGGCAAATAATTGCTTTAACTTTTTCATTAACAAACGGAAACAGCTCTTTATAATTATTCCCTTTATCTTCTCCACCTACAATCCATACGGTTGGAGCAGACATACTCTCTAACGCATAGTAAGTCGCATTAACATTTGTCGCTTTAGAGTCGTTGATATATTCGACTTTATTAATCCGCAAAACGTTCTCCAATCGATGCTCAGCCCCTTGAAAATTTTCCAGACTTTCACGAATCGTGTTTTTCCTGATTCTCAACAAATGCGCTACAGTAGATGCAGCCATGGCATTTTTGACGTTATGTTTTCCTTCTAATGTTAAACTTGCTGTTGGCATAATTATTTGGCTATTATCAATTGTTATTTTTATATTATTATTTTCTAGATAGGCACCCTGGTCCAATTTCTTTGTTATCGAAAATGGTAATAATGTCGATTGAACTGGATGTGCTTTTAAGTAATCTGTGATCACTTCATCATCTATATCATAGATTAGATAGTCTTCTTTGGTTTGATTCATTGCTACTCTAAATTTTGAAGCGACGTAATTTTCAAACTTATAGTCATACCTATCCAAATGATCTGGCGTAATATTTGTAATTACAGCAATATGAGGTTTGAAATTTTCAATACCATCTAATTGAAAACTGCTCAACTCTAAAACGTAATGATTGTACCCATTACCAACAACTTGCTTAGCAAAGCTGTCACCAATATTCCCCCCCATTGCAACATTTAACTCAGCATGTTTCAAAATATGATGTGTTAACATTGTGGTAGTTGTTTTGCCATTACTTCCTGTAATTCCAATAATGTTAGCTTTGGTAAACTGTGAAGCAAACTCAATTTCTGAAACCACAGAAATATTATTTGCAATCAGTTTTTGAACCAGAGCAACGCTATCAGGAATACCAGGGCTTTTCATGACCATATCAGCATTCAGTATGTTCGCCTCGGTATGCTGCTGCTCTTCCCATTCAATCTCATTATGTATAAGAACTTCTTTATATTTTTCTTTTATTTTTCCTTTATCAGATAGAAATACTTGGTATCCTTTTTCTTTACCCAAAAGCGCTGTACCCACACCACTTTCTCCTCCACCTAATACAACAAGCCGTTTCATTTATCTAATTTTCAAAGTCACTATTGTGACAATTGCAAGCAAAACTCCAACAATCCAAAATCGAGTTACAATTTTACTTTCATGGAATCCTAATTTTTGAAAGTGATGATGTAAGGGCGACATTTTAAAAATTCGACGTCCTTCCCCATACTTTCTCCTTGTATATTTAAACCAACTTACCTGCATCATCACAGACAAGGTTTCTACAAAAAATATTCCACACAATAGTGGAATCAACCACTCTTTTCTAACCGCAATAGCAATAACTGCAATAATTCCTCCAATAGTCAAACTCCCCGTATCTCCCATAAACACCTGAGCAGGATAGGTATTGTACCATAAAAATCCAATGAGCGCCCCAACGAATGCTGCAATAAAAATGGTAATTTCCTCAACCCTTGGGATGTACATAATATTGAGATAGTCTGAAAAAATGATATGTCCAGACACCCATGTAAAAACACCGAGGGTTAGGACTATAATGGCAGATGTTCCTGCGGCCAAGCCATCAATCCCATCGGTTAAATTTGCACCATTTGAAACCGCAGTAATAATAAAAATGACAATTAAAATAAATAAAATCCAAGCGTATTTTCCCAACCCTGGATTAATCCAGGTTACTAAATCGGCATAATCGAACTCATTCCCTTTAAGGAATGGAATTGTTGTTTTTAATGATTTTATTTCAGGATTAGTATTTATATCTTGTGATGAACTCGTTACCACTATTTCTTGTTGTTGAACTGGTGACAATCCTTCTTTTATGGTCACATCTTGGTGAAAGTATAGTGTCGTTCCAACAATCACCCCTAAGACAACCTGACCCAGTATTTTAAATCGTCCTTTTAATCCATCTTTATCATTTTTGAATTTCTTGATATAGTCATCAATAAAACCAATAATCCCCATCCATACAGTTGTCACTAATAGTAAAATGATGTAAATATTATCTAATTTTGCCAACAACAATACTGGAATTAATGTCGCCAGAATAATAATTATCCCACCCATTGTAGGCGTCCCGGTTTTTTCTTTTTGACCTTCTAAACCTAGGTCTCTTACAATCTCACCAACTTGTTTATGTCTTAAAAAATTAATGATACGTTTACCATAAATCATGGAAATTAATAACGACAAAACCATTGCCACCGCAGCTCTAAAAGATAAATACCCAAAAAGCGATGCCCCTGGAAACTGAAACTCTTTCTCTAAATATTCAAATAAATAATACAGCATACTATTTCCCTAATTGTTTTAAAAATTCCTCTACTATTTTATAATCGTTAAAATTGGTTCTCACACCTTTAACCTCTTGATATGTTTCATGCCCTTTTCCAGCAATTAAAATAATATCACGAGACCCAGCGAGTTGACAAGCAGTTTTTATTGCCTGTCTTCTATCTACAATTGACATTGTTTTATTGAAATTTTGAGGTTCAACTCCAGCTTCCATATCATCAATTATTACTTCAGGAGTTTCCGAACGTGGATTATCACTAGTAAAAATAACCTTCGTGCTCAAGGCCGAAGCTATATGTGCCATTTTTGGCCGCTTAGTTTTATCTCTGTCCCCTCCACAACCAACAACTGTTATCAATTCCTCATTTTTAGTTCGAATCGTATTTATCGTTTCCAATACATTTTTAAGAGCATCAGGAGTATGTGCATAATCTACGATTGCCGTAATTTTTTCTTCCGATACTAAATATTGAAAACGCCCACTTACACTTTCCAATTTGCTTATTAAACGTAGTATCTCATCACTTTCGAGACCAAGTAAATCTGCCGTTCCATAAATAGCTAATAGGTTATAAGCATTAAAATTTCCGATGAGCCTTGCCCAAACTTCTTTATCGTTAATTTTCAGAAATAGACCATTCAACTGATTTTCTAAAATTTGAGCTCTATAATCAGCATAGCTCTTTAAAGCATAAGTATATTTTCTAGACGCCGTGTTTTGCAGCATCACCAGTCCATTTTTATCATCGACATTAACCAAAGCAAATGCTGTCTTTGGCAACTTATCGAAAAACATTTTTTTAACATCGCGATACTCAGCAAATGTGTCATGATAATCTAAATGATCATGAGACAAATTTGTAAAAATACCACCCTCAAATTGAAGCCCTTCAGTTCTGTTTTGATGAATCCCATGAGAACTCACTTCCATAAAACAAAACTCAACTCCTGCGGCATTCATTTCACTCAAATACTTATTAATAGTTAAAGAATCTGGAGTTGTATGTGTCGCATTGTATTCTAAATTATCTACAAGAATTTTAACAGTAGACAACAATCCTGTTTTATATCCAGCTTGGTTAAACAACTGATATAATAAAGATGCAACTGTTGTTTTTCCATTAGTTCCAGTAACACCAACAAGTTTCAGGTTTGCTGAGGGTACACCATAATAGTTTGAAGCAATAATAGCAAGTGCTTTGCTAGAACTATCCACTTCAATATAAGTTACATTGTCAGCTATTTGATCAGGGATTTTTTCACAAACCACTGCTACAGCCCCTTTATCAATTGCTGTCGCAATATAATCATGGCCATCAACAGAAACCCCTTTAATAGCAACAAACACATCATTGGAGACTACTTTGCGAGAATCAAAATGAATTTCATTAACCTCCAGGCCTGTAGAACCCACCACTGCATTAAGGGTTACTCTATATAATATGTTCTTTAACTCTATCACTTCAATTTTAATACTACAGTTTGATTCTTTCTGATTTTCACACCTTTAGGCACCGATTGTGACTTTACTTTCCCACTGCCTTCAACCGTTACTTTCATACCCATATTTTCTAATAAGGTAATTGCATCCATTGCCGGATACCCACTAACATCAGGCATTATGGTTTTATATTTTTGGGCAGTTGCATAGTAGGTGTCGTAACTTTTCTCAACAGACACAAGGCTCTCCTCTAAATTAGCTACCTCATCTACTATTGGGGTATCGGTATATATTTTTTGAGCAATTTTTTTAAAGACTGGTCCAGACACATCTGCCCCGTAATACCCTACATTTTTATCGGGCTCATGAATCACAACTATACATGAATACTTTGGCGCTTCTACTGGAAAATAACCTACAAATGAAGAGATATAATTATGTTTGCCTTTGACTTGATAATCCTTTTGACAAGTCCCTGTTTTACCAGCCATTGAGAAGTTTTTTGAATACAACTTATTCCCGGTACCATGCTCTTTTTTAACGACATTCTTTAAGAGCTCCTGTAATTTCAATAAAGTTTCTTCTGAACACACTTTTTTATTAATTACTTCCTTATCAAAAGACTCAATTGTATTTCCAAACTCCTTTACTTCTTTTATAAATCGAGGCCTTACCATTTCTCCATCATTAGCAATGGCGTTGTAAAATGTTAAGGTTTGTAACGGAGTAAAAGACACGCCATACCCAAAAGCCATCCACTCAAGAGCAATACCACTCCAACGTCCATTTTTGATTCTTGGATCTGGTATAATAGGTTTCCCCTCTCCAATTAAAGGCAAGCTCAATGTATCCTGAAGATTCATTTCATACAAGCCGTCAACAAATTTTTTCGGATTATCTTTATAACTATTATGAATAGCTTTTACTATTCCCGTATTTGATGAGACCTCAAATGCTTTTGCTACTGATATTTTACCATAACCTCCATTTTTAGAATCTCTTACTTTTTTACCATAAAATGACAATATTCCATTTTCAGTATCAACGATTGTCGTGGTATCAATAACTTTATCTTCTAAAGCCACTGCCAAGGCCATTAACTTAAATGTTGACCCCGGTTCATGAGACTCTCCAACCGCATAATTCAATCGTTCATAATAATACCCTTCTTTGTTTCTTCCTAGATTTGAAATGGCTTTTATTTCACCAGTTTTCACATCCATTACGACCACACAACCATGATCTGCTTTATATTTTTCCAATTGCTCTAACAATGCATGATGCGCAATATCCTGGATATTTACATCAATAGTTGTATACACATCGTAGCCATCTTTAGGCTCAACCTCGTTAGCATCACTAATTGGTTTCCACTGACTCTTTCCTATTCTTTGTTTTAATCGATGTCCATTATTACCTCTCAAATACTTCTCTCCAAAGGCGCCATCAATTCCTGCTCTTGTCACATTACCATTTTCATCAAAGCGCTCATAACCAATTGAACGCTGCGCAATAGCCCCCATTGGATGTACTCGTTTTGTGTTCTGCTCAACAATTAGCCCACCACTATTTGCCCCCATTTTCAATAATGGGAACTCTCTAAATTTCAAGTAATTGGTATAGCCTAAATTTCTCGCCAGTAAAAAATATCTATTTTTATTTGCTCTTGCCTTCCTCAGCGCTTGTTGATAATGACTCGAAGGTTTTCCGTGAAATTTTGATAAGGCATCAGAAAGGGGCTTCACATATTTTTCAAAATTCTTAGTAGATGACGTCACCAAATCAATACGCACATCGTATTTTGGAACCGAGGTTGCCAACAAACTTCCATCTGCAGAATAAACATTTCCACGGTTTGCAGGAATATCAACATTCTGAATGGTTCGTTTCTCAGCAAGATCCCTATATTGATCGCCCTGAACAAATTGAATATCCACCAACTTATACACTACTAGTAGCGCAAAGACAAACATACATCCTGCTACAAAATACAATCGTTTTAATATGTTCTTCTCGTTTATTGCCAAGCTAAAATTTTAATTTTGTGATTTGACTTTAATTTTTTTAGGCGGCTCATCAGATGGTATCACCTCTTTGGCCGCTAACTTTTTTGTTATTGTCGATTCCCATTTTAATTTCATTAAAATGGATCGTCCATCAATAAAAGCTGAGCGAAACTCTTTAACCTCTTCATTCAAACTCGCTATCTCGTGCACTTTTCTATCTGCGCTGTGCGAACTCGCAATCATTATAATTGCTAGAAAAGACAAGAATATTATAAGACGCCAATTTTTAAACGAATCATCGCTTATTAAAAAGGTTCCTTTTAAAATATTATTGACTTTATTTTTGATCATTTATAAATTTATACACCATCGCATATTCAACTTAAACACCTTGAGTTCAAGCAAATAAATCTCGTTTTATTAAAAAAATATTATAGTTTTTCTGCAATCCTCAACTTAGCACTCCTAGCCCTATTATTCAGCTTCACCTCTTCTTGACTTGGGACTATTAACTTCCCAACTTTTTTTAATGGCACATCAACATTTCCAAAAACATCTTTTTCAGGTTCCCCTTCAAACATTCCATTTCTAATAAAGCGTTTCACCAACCTATCCTCAAGAGAGTGATAGGATATAAAGCTTAAACGCCCTGCTTGACTTAATAAGTCTGGCGTTTGTGTTAAAAATTCTTTCAACACTTCAATCTCTTGATTTACCTCTATACGTATTGCTTGGTAGATTTGGGCCAATATTTTGTTTTCATAACGAGGCGGAAGGTATTTCTTTAAGATTTTTTTTAATTGCTCACTTGTTTTGATCTCATCGTTTTGACGTTCGGCAACAATTGTCCCCGCTATAGCGGACGCCTGCCTCAATTCACCATATTCCCAAAATACTTGACTTAATTGAGTCTCATCATATTCATTTACGACATTAAACGCCGACAGTACATCTTGCTGATTCATTCTCATATCGAGATCAGCTTCAAATCTTGTTGAAAACCCCCGTGCCGCCACATCAAACTGATGTGATGACACACCGAAATCCGCAAGAATACCGTCAATTGATTTTACACCATGAAATCTCAAAAAACGCTTTACGTATCTAAAGTTTTCATTTATTAGTGTAAACCTGCTATCATCAATCCTATTTAAAAGAGCGTCTTGATCTTGATCAAATGCTATTAATCTTCCTTTTTCTCCTAGACGACTTAAAATTTCACGACTATGACCACCACCACCGAAGGTGACATCGACATAAGTCCCGTCCTTCTTTATATTTAAACCATCTACGGTTTCTTTGAGCAATACTGGGTTATGATATTCCATCTTCGTCTTGTCCCATTACTTCTTCAGCTAAATCAGCAAAATCACCCACCGCATCATCTATAGCCTTTTCATAATTATCCTTATCCCAAATTTCAATAATATTCACTGCAGACGACACCACAATATCTTTTGATATTCCAGCGAAAGCAATCAAATCTTTTGAAACTAACAATCGACCAGAAACATCTAGTTCGATAAACTTCACCCCAGCAGTAAACCGACGAATGAAATCATTATTCTTCTTTTTAAAACGATTTAGTTTATTGACTTTTTGCATCAAGGCCTCCCACTCACTCATTGGATACAACTCCAGACAAGGCTGAAACACAGCCCGTTTTAAGACAAACCCATTTTGAGCAACAGCAGACAACTGCTTTTTCAAAGCAGAAGGCAACATTAACCTGCCTTTGGCATCAACCCTACATTCGTATGTCCCTATTAATGAATTCAAAATCTAACTAAATAATTTATATCGTATAAGTTTCAAATTTAATAAAATAATCCCACAATTTACCACTTCATCCCACATTGTTAATAAAATTCAACTAAAAACAGCAAAATTCATCAAAACAATCACAATTAAACGGCCTTACACTCTGCTATTCAATTAGTTGGATTTAACAACAAGTAATTAACAATGGCATGAGATTACCCTTCTAAAAAATATAACTATGTGAAAAGTCAAAATCAATCTACGAATACAAAACACCCCTTAATGGTGTCCATAAATATTGACATTGTTGAGAGACATCGCTTTAACTTAAAATAAATTTATGTAGATTTGCCTTTGAGAGAAACCACAACTAACCCCTATGACGCATACTTTAAAAAAGGAAGGTAATTATAGCTATATAGAAGTAGGAGAAGGCACCCCAATAATTATTCTTCATGGCTTAATGGGAGGTCTCAGTAACTTTGAAGCTGTTATAAATCATTTCAGTTCTAAAGGATATAAAATTGTAGTTCCGGAACTACCAATTTACACCATGTCCCTTTTAAAAACGAATGTTAAAAATTTTGCAAAATATGTTCATGAATTCATTGAATTCAAAGGATTTGACAAGGTTATTTTATTAGGAAATTCCTTAGGAGGACATATTGCATTATACCATACCAAACTATTTCAAGATAAGGTGAAAGCCTTAGTTATTACTGGTAGTTCAGGCCTTTATGAAAGTGCAATGGGTGGAGGCTATACCAAAAGAAGTGACTACGAAGTCATTAAGAAAAAGGCTCAGGATGTATTTTACAATCCCGATGTTGCAACTAAGGATATTGTAGATGAAGTTTATGCTACTGTTAATGACAGAAATAAGCTCATTAAAACTTTAGCTATTGCCAAAAGTGCTATACGACACAACATGGCAAAGGATCTCCCAAAAATGAATGTCCCTACCTGTATAATCTGGGGTAAGAACGACACTGTAACACCTCCAAATGTTGCTGACGAATTCAACACTTTATTACCAGATTCTGATTTACATTGGATAGATAAATGTGGACATGCAGCTATGATGGAGCATCCTGATGAATTTAATAAAATTCTCTCTAAATGGCTAACAGATAGAGCAATATAAATCAGGCACAAATAATAAATTTTACCTTTTCTTAAGGAGCCATTATAATGAAAATTAAATCAGCACAATTTGTTATCAGTAATCAGGATGTTGAAAAATGTCCAAAAAATGAAATTCCAGAATACGCTTTTATAGGAAGAAGTAATGTGGGTAAGTCATCTTTGATAAATATGCTTACTGACAAAAAAAGCTTAGCGAAAACTTCGGGAAGACCTGGGAAAACCCAGCTTATAAATCATTTCATCATTAATGACTCTTGGTATTTGGTAGATTTACCTGGGTATGGTTATGCCCGTGTTTCGAAATCCTCAAAAAAAACCTTTCAAAAGTTTATTACTGCATATTTCGAAAAACGAAAACAACTTGTTTCTGCTTTTGTTCTGGTTGATATTAGACACAAACCACAACCTATTGATTTAAACTTTATGGCTTGGCTAGGCGAACATATGATTCCATTTTCTATCATTTTCACAAAGGCTGACAAGCTCAAACCAAAAGCCATAGAAAATCATATTGAGGATTATAAAGACATCCTCTTAGAATCTTGGGAAGATATGCCTAATTACTTCGTTACCTCATCTTCTAAAAGCATTGGTAAAGATGATTTACTCAACTATATTGAGTCCATTAATACTGATTTTAAAGACTGATTTACCATTGTTTTAGTAAGTGTTTGCCCCTTATTAATACTATTGCCAAAAAGCAACAATAGTATATGTGTATCATAATTTTTTCCTGATCCATGTGAGCAACCTGTTTTACAATAAGATTTGACGGCAGGATTATTTATAGAAGTCACATCTCCATATTTATTTTGGAAACGCGTTAAATAATACTAGTATTTTTTTAATTTAGCAGTAACTTAATTGCATATGAATTATCTCCATAGTATTGGACTTTATTTTTTGATGATCCGTGAAATGTTTCGAAAACCAACGAAATGGTCGGTGATGAAACATTTAATTTTAAAAGATATAGACGATTTAATAATTGGTTCTTTAGGCATAGTAGCCTTCATTGCCTTTTTTGTTGGTGGCGTTGTAACTATACAAACGGCGTTAAACATTAGTAATCCTTTAATTCCGAAATACTTAGTTGGTTTTGCTACACGACAATCTATTATTTTAGAATTTGCTCCTACATTCATCTCTATTATCATGGCTGGAAAAGTAGGGTCATTTATCACCTCCAGTATTGGAACTATGAGAGTCACAGAACAAATTGATGCGTTAGAGGTAATGGGTATAAATGGCTTAAACTACTTGGTTTTTCCAAAGGTTATTGCGCTTATGCTTTATCCATTTGCAATTGCTATCGCCATGTTTTTAGGAATCATTGGAGGTATGGCAGCCTGTGTTTATGGTGGATTTACATCACTTGAAGATTATATAACTGGAGTTCAAATGGATTTTAATCCGTTTCATATTACCTATGCGTTTATAAAAACTTATGTATTTGCTTTTCTATTAGCTACCATTCCATCATTTCATGGTTATTATATGAAAGGAGGCGCTTTAGAGGTTGGTAAAGCCAGTACAACTGCTTTTGTTTGGACCAGCGTTATGATTATCCTATTAAACTATATTTTAACCCAAATGTTATTAAGCTAATGATAGAAGTTAAAGACCTATATAAATCATTTGGAGAAGCTGATATTTTAAAAGGTATAAGTACATCATTTGAAAAAGGAAAAACCAATCTTATTATTGGGCAAAGCGGCTCTGGTAAAACGGTCTTTTTAAAATGCTTACTAGGACTATTTTCGCATGAACGTGGAAGTATTTCATACGATGGGAAAATTTATTCACAATTAACTGAAAATCAAAAACGTGATTTACGTGCCGAAATTGGTATGGTATTTCAAGGCAGTGCATTATTTGATTCTATGACAATTGTTGAAAATGTGATGTTCCCTTTACGAATGTTTACTAATATGAGCAAAAGTGAAATGAAGGACAGAGCAGATCTTGTGCTCAAACGTGTAAACCTTGCAGATGCGCATCTTAAAATGCCAAGCGAAGCTTCTGGAGGCATGCAAAAAAGAGCAGCTATAGCAAGAGCAATTGTGAACAATCCGAAATATCTTTTTTGTGATGAGCCTAATTCTGGGCTTGACCCTAATACAGCAATAATTATTGACAACCTCATTCAGGAAATTACAGACGAGTACAATATTGTAACCGTTATCAATTCTCATGACATGAATTCTGTAATGGAAATTGGAGAAAAAATCTTGTTTTTAAAAGATGGACTAAAAGCATGGGAAGGCTCCAAGGACACTATTTTTAAAACAGACAACAAGGTGGTAACCGACTTTGTTTACTCTTCAAATTTATTTAAAAAGGTTCGTAAAATGTATCTTGAAGAAAATCAGTAATTACTCTCTACTTTTAACCACTAAAGTATCTAATTTCAATTTGAGTTTTAACCATTTCTCAAGCTTAATATTATCCTTTAACATAGATTCTTCAGTACTCAAAGAATCGTTCCATTTCACTAAAAACACTACCAATGTATCTGTTTTAGAAAAGTTAGAAGTAATTTGATTTGCAAAAGAAATAGTTTCTAGATTTTCATAATTAATTTCAGCCTCTTTAACGATTTCATCAAAAGGAATTTGACTTCGTTCTAGATGAGAAAGCCGTTTAACACGGTTCTCTAAAAAAATTATCTTTTCACGTTGAGACATTAAATCTAAAGAATCCCGAGTTCGAAGTTCTTCCATATATTCGAGATTATTAATGGTCCTGTTTGTGACTTGATTTATATCGAGTTTAGTATTTTCCTTTAATGCATTATAATCTTGAAATCTCAATTCCAAAAGTCTTTTACTTTCTTCACCTACTTCATCTGTTCCAAAGGGCACTAATTGAATTATTGATGTCCCTTTAGGCATATAAGTATATGTTGCATTTTTTTTAATATAATTTGAATTTGGCAGTCCTTCTAACTCTTTCGAAATAAAAGCTTTAGCATCATTTTCAAACCTGCTCTCTTTTAAAACATTCACAAAAGTCCAAACCGCTGGTACCATTGCAATAATGGCCAAAAAAGTCGCGAACTGTCCAATTCGTTTTCTTTTAGCTGAATTTGCATATTTAAGCATTGGGAAACGAAGTAATTTCAAGACTAAAAATGTAGCCAAGCCAATAAATATGGTATTAATACCAAACAAATACATCGCTCCACCAAAGTACTCCCAATTGCCTACAGCCAATCCATATCCCGCAGTACATAAAGGAGGCATTAATGCCGTTGCAATTGCAACCCCAAAAATAACTGAGGCAATTGTCCCTTTCTTTGTTCTGGCAATTATCAGTGCTAATCCTCCAAAAAAGGCAATTAACACGTCTCGAATATCGGGTTTAACACGACCCAGTAACTCCGAAGTTTCATCTCTAAGCGGAAATAAATAGAAAAACAAAAATGCCGTTAATAAACTCAATACAATCATCGTTGCTAAATTTATCAATGATTTTTTCAAGGTGTCAATATCATTAATAGCAATAGACAATCCTACACCAAGAATTGGCCCCATTAATGGTGAAATTAACATCGCTCCAATTACTACTGCTGTAGAGTTTGCATTCAATCCAACCGAAGCGACAAAAATAGAGCAGATTAAAATCCAGGCAGTAGCCCCTTTGAAGGGGATATCGCTTTTTATCGCATCAATTGTAGCATCGCGATCTGTATCATGGCGAAAATCAAGTAACTCAATCAAAAATATTTTTGTGCTTTTCCATAAGCCTTTAGCATCCTGCTTTACGGCCTCTTTACTTTGCTCTACAGATTGGGCTTTATTTGTTTCTTCCTCAGAAAAATTAAACTTGTTTTCTTCCATAAATGCTCCTTAAATATTCATGCTATTTGTTTCCTAATTCAAATATTCATGCCGATATTCTACAATCAGTCTATTTGTTTTTATCCATAATTTTCGCCGAACTTTTGCTTCACTTCTTGCAAAACACTTTTAATATCTTGCTCCTTTTCTTTTGGAAAGATAAGCAAAACTTCATCTTTATCAACAATGATATAATCCTTCAACCCATCGACAACTACAATTTTATCTGCTTTGGTTCTTATCATATTTCCAGAAGCATCTTTGGTTAAAGTTCGTGCATTCACAATAGCATTCTGGTGGTCGTCTTTATCTAATTTATCATACAAACTCCCCCAAGTACCGAGGTCATTCCAATCGAAAGTTGCGGGAATCACATAAACATTAGTGCTCTTTTCCATGAGCGCATAATCCACACTAATATTCTCTGATTTCGCATAATTTTCTTTTATAAAATCATCCTCAATTTCAGTATTATAGGCTGCAACACCTTTCTCAAATAAGTGATATAATTCTGGTTGATTATTTTGAAAGGCTCTAATCACACTAGAAACACTCCACATAAAAATACCAGCATTCCATAAAAAGTTTCCTTGAGCCAAAAATGACTTAGCTGTATTATAATCTGGTTTTTCTCTAAATTGATTAACTGGCTTAATTGCCTCTTTAGAGGCCATATCATACTCAACATAACCATAACCAGTATTAGGATATGTAGGCTTGATACCTAAGGTCATTAAGGCATCATTCTTGGCACAAAAATTAAATGCTTGTTGCACATTTTCTGTAAAAGCCGATTCATCTTCAATCCAATGATCACTGGGAGCTACTATCATGAGCGCGTCCGGATTTTCTTTTTGAATTTTTAATGAAGCGAATAAAATACAGGGTGCTGTATTTCGCATAGCTGGCTCTAAAACCACCTGACGTTTTGTAACTTCAGGTAACTGTTCAAAAACCAAGTCATTATAGCGTTCGTTGGTTAAAATAAATATATTTTCCTTTGGAATAAAGTTGCTTAATCTTTGAAATGTTTTTTGAATGAGGGTAGCCCCTGTTCCCAACATATCATGAAATTGTTTGGGATATTCACTAGTACTCACTGGCCAAAACCTTGAGCCTACACCTCCTGCCATAAGAATGGCGTAACGATTTTTATTCATTATTTTTTTTCTTATTTCAACAATGAGAATAATCTATAATTATTTATCAAAATTAACAACACTTCTATAGTTCATTTAGGTCATTCTCTTAAGTATCTATTTAATTTTGAATTGTTGCTGAAAAGATACAACTTTCCAATTTGGATTTCTGATTGATTCTATCGCCAAATATTAACCGCTACTCTTCGATTAATTCAACTTCTGCATTCGGATTAAATAAATATAGTTTACCCGAAT
>MAAC01011379.1_pt1 | contig 28689 bp, 32 predicted proteins | sample 1115981 | NCBI WGS metagenome assembly MAAC01 (sample SAMN04961126, study PRJNA320927) | seawater metagenome | isolation source: sample BD02T64 sea water enriched with oil for 64 days | place: USA:Gulf of Mexico | collected 2013-07-27
ACGCAAAAGCGAGGTGTTCACTCCAAGCATATTGGACACCTCGCTTATTCCGTAATATTTTTTTTCGATTGTATTCGCTTCAGACATTAATCAAATGATTGATTTTCTTGAGAAGCTAACTTAATCATTATATCGTATTCTTCCGGCGTTAAATCATTGAAATAATAGTTTACAGGATTAACCTTTCTATTATTCTTCATCACTTCATAGTGTAAGTGAGGAGCGGTAGAGGTACCTGTACTTCCTACAAATCCAATAATATCCCCTCTTTTCACCTTTTGACCACGTTTTACAATGAAGCGGTCCATGTGTGCGTAAAATGTCTCGTAACCGTATCCGTGGTCTATCTTTACAATATTTCCATAACCTCTTCTAGAACGCTTTACTTTTGAAACTCGACCATCACCAGTGGCATATATAGGAGTCCCCTTTGGAGCAGAGAAGTCCATACCAGTGTGAAGTTTTCGTGTTTTATAAACTGGGTGGATTCTATAACCATATCCAGAGGCCATTCTTTTCAGATTTTTATTGGCAACGGGTTGAATAGCTGGGATGGAAGCAACCATCTTCGCTTTGTTCTTGGTCATAGTCACTACTTCATCCAAAGATTTTGACTGAACCAACATTTTTTTGGTGATACGGTCAATCTTCTGTTTAGTTTCTACAATTAGATCCGAGTTTTCAAAGCCTTCATATTGTTCATATCTTCTAGCACCACCATAACCGGCGTTTCTTACAGAAACATCAATAGGCTCTGCCTCGAAGATCACACGATAGATATTATCGTCTCTTTCTTGCATGTCTGATAAAACATGATTCACTTCCACCATTTCCTCATTGAGCAATTGGTATTGAAGTGACATATTTTCCAACTCCCTGTTTAATTGGATCTCTTTTGGTGATCCGAAAAACTTAAAGATGATTACTAGCATTGCTGAAGCGATCATCGCACTACTACCCAAATACAGGAAAAAACGGAAAAACTTCCGCTTATTACTTCTGTAAATCTTTACATAAGTGTCGGTCTTTGGATCGTAATAAAATTTCTCTTTGGACATACCCGTGTTTTTTAGCTAAATTTGTGGCTTCATTTAGCCCCGTATTTCGCTTGTTAATCCCTTTAAGGATTCGGCAAATATACGAATAAATTTAAATAACGGTTTTTGAGCACTGCTTAACTGCTTGAAAATGGGTTCAATGGAGTTAATTTGACTAGTCTAACTAAGACATTATCAAAAAGATATAACACAATGAAGTCAGCTGAAATCAGAAAGAAATTCTTGGACTTTTTTGCTTCTAAAGGGCATGAAATCGTTCCGTCAGCACCTATGGTGATAAAAGGTGATCCAACTTTGATGTTTACGAATGCCGGAATGAATCAATTTAAGGACATGTTTTTGGGACATGGAAAGATTGAATTTCCAAGAATTGGAGATACGCAGAAATGTCTTCGTGTTTCTGGTAAACATAATGACTTGGAAGAAGTAGGTTATGATTCTTACCACCATACCATGTTTGAAATGTTGGGGAACTGGTCTTTTGGAGATTATTTCAAAAAAGAGGCTATTCAATGGGCGTGGGAGCTATTGACTGAAGTTTATAAGATTGATAAGTCTAGATTATATGTCTCTGTATTTGAAGGAGACAAAAGCGAAAACTTGGCTTTCGATCAAGAAGCCTTTGATTTCTGGAAAGAGCTGGTAGATGAGTCTCATATTGTCAATGGAAATAAGAAGGATAATTTTTGGGAGATGGGAGAGATGGGACCTTGTGGGCCTTGCTCTGAAATCCATATTGACCTTCGTTCTGATGAGGAACGTGCAAAGGTAGATGGAGCCTCTCTTGTAAATATGGATGATCCAGATTTGATTGAAATCTGGAACCTCGTATTTATGCAATATAACAGAAAGGCAAACGGAAGTCTTGAAAACCTACCCCAAACACATGTTGATACTGGATTAGGATTCGAGCGTTTGGTTAGAATAATACAAGATGTAGGTTCAAACTATGATACGGATGTATTCCAACCATTGATTCAGAAAATTGCTGCTGTTGCGGGAGTAAAGTATGGAGTTGATGAAAAAACGGATATCGCTATTCGTGTAATTGCTGATCACTGTAGAGCGGTTAGTTTTGCAATTGCTGATGGTCAGCTACCATCTAATACAGGTGCAGGGTATGTTATCCGTAGAATTTTGAGAAGAGCTGTTCGTTATGCTTATTCTCATTTAGATATATCTAAAGCATTTATTTTTGAGCTAACAGATATTTTGGCAGATCAGATGGGAGATACTTTCCCTGAATTGCCAAAGCAAAAGGAATTGATCAAAAAAGTAATCCAAGAAGAGGAACAAGGATTCTTGAGAACTTTGGATAAAGGACTTCGTTTGTTAGATGATATGATAGCAAACAGTACAGATAAAAATATTGCCGGTAATAAGGCATTTGAATTATATGATACATTCGGTTTTCCAATTGACTTGACAAAGTTGATTGCTCAGGAAAAAGGATTCACTATTGATGAGGCAGGTTTTGAAACTGCGCTAACTGCTCAAAAAGATAGAGCAAGAAAAGCGACTGCTATTACTGCTGATGACTGGGTAGAGATACATCCAGATTCAGAAGTAGCCTTCTTAGGGTATGATGAATTATCCTCTGAAGTTCGCATCATGAAATACCGTAAGGTGGTTCAAAAGAAAAAGACGTTGTTCCAAATTGTACTTGATCAGACTCCATTCTATGCCGAAGGTGGAGGTCAAGTAGGTGATAAAGGAACGCTTTCTAATAGTAATGAAACGATCAATATTTTCGATACAAAAAAGGAAAATAATCTGATTGTTCATTATGCTGATAAGGCACCTGAAAATGCTAAAGTTGGATTCTCAGCCGTGGTAAATGGAGCTAAAAGAAGAGCAACGGAAGCGAATCATTCTGCAACTCACTTATTGCATTTTGCATTGAGAGAAATGCTAGGTACGCATGTAGAGCAAAAAGGTTCTCTAGTGAATTCGGATTATTTACGATTTGACTTTTCACATTTCTCTAAGGTGAGTACAGAGGAGTTGCAACAATTGGAAAATAGAGTGAATGCTCTAATTCGCGAGAATATCCAATTGGATGAAAATAGAGCCATTAATATTGATGAAGCGAAAGCTAAAGGTGCTATGGCTTTATTTGGTGAGAAATATGGAGACAAAGTAAGAACCATCCAATTTGGAGAATCTATTGAACTTTGTGGAGGTACACATACGCACTCTACTGCTGAGATTGGCTTGTTTAAGATTGTTTCTGAGGGAGCTGTAGCAGCTGGAATCAGAAGAGTTGAGGCAATTACTTCCCAAAAGGCTTTTGAATTCTTAGACGCTAATCTTAGTCTGATGAATGAGATTAAGGCTACTGTAAAGAATGTACAAGACCCGTTGAAAGCTATTGAAAATATGCAAACGGAAAGTAGCCGCATGAAAAAGCAGATCGAAGGTTTATTAGCTGAAAAAGCGAAATATGCTAAACAAGATCTATTGGCAAAAATGGAAGCTGTAAATGGAGTGAATTACTTGTCTGCAAAAGTTGATTTGGATGCTGCTTCCGTAAAATCTCTATTATTTGAGATCGATAGAGAGCAGGGAAATGTATTTGCTCTTTTGGCAGCGAACCAAGATGGTAAAGCTATTCTTTCTGTAATGGTTTCGAAAAACCTTACAGAAGAGAAGGGACTAAACGCTGGAACTATTGTAAGAGAATTAGGTCGCCATATCCAAGGTGGTGGAGGTGGGCAGGCCACTTTTGCAACAGCAGGAGGAAAGAATCCAGGAGGTATTTCTGAAGCTTTAGAAGCTTTTAAGGAATACTTAAAATAGAATTTATAAAAAGCCCCATTTGAATTTCAAATGGGGCTTTTTTTTTGGTGGTGATGATTTTGAGTTAGGTGGAATGAAGGTTTGTTTAGTTCACCGCCACATGGCTCTTTCTTATTCCAATCAATGAAAAAGAAACAATCCCGGATGTCCGGGATCAAAATAATGCTCTCCCTTCGGTACATTCATTTCTCTACTCCAGACTTATTGGCCTTTTCTCAGTGCTCTTTAATCAGTATTTTTACCATATGAAGTCATTATTATATATCGCTTTTATATTCCTTCTTGGAATGTCCTTTAGATCTACTGCTGCTAATCAGTCGGATTCTATAGTTGTCTCTCATCAGATTTGGGATGATTTACTACAGCGACATGTAGATAAAGCTGGGAATGTAAATTATAAAGGCTTTATTACGAGTAAGGATAGTTTAGATAGTTATTTGGACTTGTTGAGTTTACAACCTAGCTCTCCTGAATGGACGGAAGATGCTCAACTTGCCTATTGGATCAATGCCTATAATGCCTTTACTGTGAAATTGATTGTAGATAATTATCCGGTGGAGAGTATTCAAGATTTGCACCCTACTTTTTACATTCCAATGGTTAGGACTGTATGGCATAAGGAATTTTTTAAAATCGGTGGAGAAGATATGAGTCTGGATGCTATAGAGCATAAAATACTGAGGAAGCAATTCAATGAACCGAGGATTCATTTTGCCATTGTTTGCGCATCTAAATCATGTCCTAAATTGTTGAATGAGGCCTTTACACAAGATAAAGTAAGGAGGCAGTTAGATAAACAAGCTAGGGACTTTCTATCTGATAATTTTAGAAATCGTTTAGCAGAAAAAGAAGTTTATCTGTCCAAAATATTTTCTTGGTTTAAAGGAGATTTCACCAAGGAAGGAAGTCTTATAGAATTCCTAAATAAATATTCTTCTATTGAGATATCAGTTGATGCTGATATTAATTATCTTAATTACGACTGGTCCCTGAATGAATAGGCATTTTTGGTGAAAATATTTTCTATATTGTAGTTTATTCAATCTATCTAACGTTTCCGAATACATTTCGAGGGCCATTATTATATGCTATTAAAATTAAGGTTAATTCTTCAGAAAAAGTTCATCAATATCAAATCTGTATCAGGGCTAATATTGATTTCCCTCCTATTATCCGGTAATGTATTTGCTCAGGAAAAAAAGAAATTTCATGGTGATCCAGATAAAAGTTTTGCTATTGCACGTGAATTGGCTTTTAATGATGAAAGAGCTAGAGCACAGGATAGTTTACGTATGTTACTGGAATATTATCCTAACTATCATGATATACGAGAGTTTCTCGCAACTACCTATTATTGGGATGGAGAACGCCAGAAAGCTAGGAAGGAATTCGCCTATATTTTAGAGATGAAGCCTGAACGTAAAACAACTTGGGAGGCTGCTATAAAAAATGAATTAAGAGATGGTTTGCCCCAGAAGGCTTTTGAAATGAGTCTGAAGGCACTCGCAATTTTCCCAGAAAATGTAAAATTACTTTGGCAGAAAGCTTCTTGTCAATTGAAGATGAATAAGGAGGAGGATGCTATACATACTTTGGACTTGATCTTGGACTTGGATTCAAAGAATGAGCAAGCGAAGTCTAAAGTGCAGAAGTTGGCATTGAAATTTAGCTATAATGCCGTAGGTGTCAATTTAACGACGGATCGTTTTTCTGATGTTTTTGATCCCCAATATTTATCTACTATTCGATATACTAGAAAAACTAAATATGGTAGTATTACGGGTAAGGTCAATGTACGTCATAGTTTTGATGATGTAGGACAGCAATTAGAGGTGGATATGTATCCTCGGATAAAGGAGGGATTTTATGCTTATGTGAATATGGGTTTTGGGCGTACTAGTTTATTTCCTGAATCTCGCTTTGGCCTAGATTTGAATAAATCCTTGCCTCATAGTACAGAAATGTCCCTAGGGTTCAGAAATCTGAATTATTCTTCAGGGAAAACGGTGATGATTTATACGGGTTCTTTTGGATGGTATACCGGACCTTATTATTTATTTGTGAGATCTTATAATACGCCCAAAGACGGAGGGATTAGTCACTCTGGAAGTATTAATATTAGAAAATACCGGGAGGATGCAGCGAACTATGCAAGCTTTACTGTAGGGCTTGGGTTTTCACCAGAAGAACGTGCAAGAGCGGATAGTTTGGATCCTTTTTTTGAGTTGAAAACGCAAAATATTGGTGTAGGATATTACTTTTCGACAAGCAATAATCGACTTTTATGGGGCTTAACTGCAAAAGCTATTCGACAAGAGATAAGTTTTGATCCAGGTAACTATTTATGGCACTATGTTCTTGGTTTTTCATGGACAGTGAAATTCAGGTAGGAATTTTTAACATAAAAGCTTGTCTTCAAGAATATCCATTAGTGCAGAAATATTTATAATTTAGTGGCTAATAAAACAAGCTTAACTGGGACAAGCTAAATTGTTCTAGGATATGTAAGGATATTATGGATAAATCATCAAGGATTTATAAGAATTTGGAGGAGTCTATTGCTTTGAAACAAAGCTTGTTGACCAATGAGCTTATTCAAGCTCAGGTGGCACAAATTGTTCAAAAGGCGGTAGATTGTTTTAAGCGTGAAGGAAAGGTTCTTTTCTGTGGAAATGGAGGAAGTGCAGCTGATGCACAACACTTGTCTGCAGAGTTGTCAGGAAGGTATTATTACGATAGGCCTCCATTATTCTCTGAAGCCCTACATGTGAATACATCTTATCTTACAGCTGTTGCTAATGATTATTCCTTTGATGAAATATATGCTAGGATGACTGAGGCAATGGGTAAAGAAGGAGATGTCCTTATTGGAATGACTACTTCTGGTAATTCACCAAATGTATACAGAGCTTTAGAAGTAGCTAATGAGAAGGGAATGACAACTATAGCCTTAACAGGTGAAGGTGGAGGGAAAATAAAGGATATTGCAGATATTTGTATTCAGATTCCATCAAAGGATACTCCAAGAATTCAAGAATGTCATATGTTGATAGGGCATACTTTCTGTGAGATGGTAGAAGAAGCTATCTTTCCAAAATAGAGGGAAGAAAATTCCTTAAAAGAAAATATTAAAAAAGGCCTGCTAAATAAACTTAGCAGGCCTTTTTATATTTAGTTCAGTACTTGTTTTAAAAATTGATATCTGTCTTTTGAAAATTCTTTTAATCCTGGACTGAATGCCCCCGGGTCTTTGATGTCACCCATATTTGTTTCAAGGCAACTCTCGAATTGTTCATTACTATACATCTTGAGTTTGTCTTTGTATACAGAGACTGTAATTAGTTCTTTTAATTCATCAATTCGTTTTGCTATTTTATCTGGATGAATCAATGGTAAAACTTCATTTCTAAAGATGTTTTGGTATTTAGATTGGGCTACCTTATTATTCATCAATAAATGAAAAAGAGGACGTTCTTTTGAAGGGTCAAGAGGGTATGTAGTTGGCAAGTTTACCATCCCTTGATAAGTAAGATTTGGAGACCAAGCTCCAAAGCTATAATTCCCATCGTAATTGATCCAATTGAACTTTTTGTCTTTACTGTTCTGGTATAGAAAGAAGTTATGAGGGAAATGCATGTTATAGGCATCAATATTTACCAAAGCATTATTCAGAGCCCAAGATCTCAGGCAATCGTCTACTTCAAACAGGTTGTCAATGTTTATATAGTAGGCTTCATCAGTTGTTTTTTCCTGATGGATATTCTGGATCAGATTGACCAGATTATTCCAATCTTGATCGAAGTCTTTACTTTTAATTTGATACTTTCTTCTGTAGGATTCAATTGAAACCCCAAGATCTGTAAATAGTGCATTTGGTTCTCCTTTGAAAAAAGAGCCCTTATTTTCGTTAAAGTGTCTTTTTATGAATCTTTTGTCAATCTGTTCTATCATCAGATATAGTCCCCAATATTCTCCATTGATGAATACTTCAGCATAAGCATTTCTTTGGGTTGCTAATCCCATTTCTTTTTGAGTCTCTAAGTAAAGTTTGTCCCTCATAAAGGTTGGATCCTTGAAGAAGTTATTCAGGTGTAATTTTTTGATTTTTTGATATTTTTTTCCTTTTTCAAATTTATCAAAGGCTAATTTGAAAGATTTCTTTTTATCACCAGCAAAGTCAAATGAAGATTCCCCTTTGAATCGGATTCCTATTTTTCCCAATTCACTTTGATCGATTTTGATGTCGACAGGAATGTATTCAGTAATTTCTAAAGAATCTGCTTTTTTTCTTTGTTCTAATAGTTGTTTCCAATAGTCTGCCTGATCAAAATTTAAATCGATTCTGTGCATGATAGAATCATCAAATAGTTTGATCTTTTGAACTTTTTTTGATGGGAGTGGAGCACCTAATTCTTGGCCGTTGTTCAGTAATAAATCATTTGCTCCAAAGCCTGCTAGAATGACAATTGCAGCCAACAATAATATTCTGAATAGAGATATTAATTGTTTTGACATGTGGTATATGTTAATCTTAATAAAAGTTATGGAATAAAGTCAAAATATAGGAATTAAATAAGATTCTCGAAAATAGATGAGCAAAAAAAAGCCAATTGCAGGATGGCAATTGGCTTTTGAGAGGTGATTTTTATGCTATCTATTCTGCAAGTCTTTAAGTGCCTGTGCAAATTGATTCCTTATTTTCTGAGATTGATTGTGTCTTCCATTTTGAACTATCAATTCACCATTTGAGATTGTTCCCCATTGATGGGATGAATCTGTAGTATATAAAATAGATGAGGTCATATTTTTTAGTGAACTAGCTGCTAATAGAGGGGCGTTGGCATCAACTATTGCTGCATTTAGTTTTTCACCAACTTTGAAGAATTCGGTAGTGAAATTGTTCATTGCCTTTCTTCCGACTCTTGTAGCCATTTCGATTGCATACATTCCACTGTCTCCTTGAGTAGAGGATGTATAAATATTTCTTTTATGGCTGATAAGGCGTTGTCCGTAGTCTAAGAGTCTTAACTCCTCCAATGGATTGATTCCCACATGTGAATCTGTTCCAATGCTCCAATTCCCTTTTTCTTCTTGGTATTTTCTTAATGGGAATAGGCCATCTCCAAGATTTCCTTCCGTTGTAGGGCAGATAACGACATTGGCTCCGCTTTTTGCAATACCCACTGTTTCTTGTTCAGTAAGGTGAGTTGCATGTACAAGGTGATATCTATCGTTTAGCTCTACATTGTCCAATAGCCATTCTACAGGTCTTTTGTTGAGGTAAGCTACAGAATCTTCAATTTCCTTTAATTGTTCAGAAATATGAATATGGAATGGAATGTCTTGAGGTCCTGATTTTGCAATCTCGGCAATGTCTTTAGGCTCAACTCCTCGCATGGAATGGATTCCAACGGCAACATTGGCACCTTCATAATGAGAACAAGCCTTATTACTAGATTCTAATAGCTCAAGGTAGCTTTCGATATCAGGAGATATAAACCTTCTTTGTCTGTCGTTTGGAGCCTTTCCAAAACCACCTTTTTGGTAGAAGATTGGCGCTAGGGTAATATTTATTCCAGCTGTTTGGGCAGCTGCAACCATCCTACTTCCCATTTCAGCTAGGTTGTTGTAGTGTGCTCCATTTTTATCATGATGTACATAATGGAATTCTGCAACATGGGTGTATCCATGTCTTGCCATCTCGCTATATAACATGGTCGCAATAGCTTCCATTTGATCTGGATTCACGCTAAGAGCTAGTTGATACATGGCTTCTCTCCAAGACCAAAAGTCATCTGAAGTCCCCGTGGTTTGGTGGATTTCAGCAAGGCCAGCCATGGCATATTGAAAAGCATGTGAATGTGCATTTTGAAAGCCTGGAAGTGCATATCCATCTATTTGGATGGCATTTTCTGCATTTCCATTTTCTATAATTTCTACAATCGATCCGTTGTCATCTACTTTTACTAAGGCATTGGCTAGCCAACCCTCGTTTTGTAGAAGTCCTTTGAATAGATAACTTTTCATAATGGGTAGTTAAGTTAGATTGTTTCAAGGGTTTTGATAATCTCAGTAAAGGTCTTGCGAAGTAATGAGATAACTTTACTTGCTCTTTCCTTATCGTATTTCATTTCCTCATCATCCATATAGATGATTTTGTTCATCTCCAATTGTAAGGAATGGATATTGTTGGCAGGATCACCAAAATATCTAGTGATATGTCCTCCCTTGAAAGGTGTATTATGGCTAACAGGCCATGGACCCGTTTGTAAATTGTCAATAGTAGTTTTGATGATTTCAGGATGAGCTGTTTTACCATCATTATTTCCCAAAATTAAATCAGGAAAATCAACCTTACTAATAGTTGGTACAGATCTCCTAATGGAGTGACCGTCCCATAGCAGTGCTTTGCCAAATTCTCTTTTTCTTTCTTCTAAGAGTTCTGAAACCTTGTTATAATATGGCCAGTAATAATTAGCTAGTCTTCTTTTAATTTCTTCTTCATTTGGAACCTTATCCTCAGATGTATAAATAGGGCGTCCAAAAAAATCGGTACTACTACATAAGCCAGTTATAATTCGACCATCATTGTATAGTGCTTTGCTTTCAGGGTCTCGATTAAGATCTATTACCCATCTGCTATAGTGAGCATATATGATAGTGATACCAAAATCTGAAGCAAATTTGTAAAGTTCTTCTACAAACCAGTCCGTATCATCTGGTTGAGCGGCCATATCAGGATTATAATCTCCTTTTAATTCATCAGGAAAGGCTGTTCCACAATGAGGAACGCTTAGTATGAATGGGATTTTATTTACAGAGGGTTCAATGATATGAAATGGCTCTTGCATGATGTGTTTTTATATTTGTAAAGACTCTTTATGCGAAAATACAGCTATTTGGAATGTTAACCTAGACCCTTTTGTTTTAATGCTTTCCTGCTGTTTTTTAATGGTGATACTCTTATATAAGTTGTTATCTTCTGTAAAAAAAATTAGCTTTGTTATTAGCGAAGAAAATAAATAGAAACATAGATCATTATGGATACTAAAGATTGCGTTGGAAACGAATTGAATGACGGAGATGCTGTTATTGTAAATAAAACATTGAAGGTAAAAGGGAGTTCTTTGAACTTGAAGCAGGGAACAGTTATCAAATCAATTCGTCTAACGGGAAGTCCAACAGAGGTAGAATGTAGAATTGGAAAAGCTACCATTGTTCTGAAAACACAATTCTTAAAGAAAAAGAATTAATATATAAAAAAGCCCCGATTTCTTTCGGGGCTTTTTTCATTTAGATTACTTTATTTTTTCATCAATCTTTTGATGTCATTGAGGGATTCCTCAGTCAGGCTAATGTTTTCCAACCTGGATTTTTAATTAGTATTTACCTGCGAATGGATAGAAATGTTCTTTCATGATACCAACAAATCCACCTTCTATTTTATCATCCTGCATGGCTTTTGGATGTATGTAAGATCGTAGGATTTCGGCCCCAGCTCCTTCCCAGGTGAAGGGTATAGCGCCAGCCTGAACCATTCTATCTATTGCTCTATTGTGTGCATCAGTAGTTGCATCTCCCATAGCATCAGCAAGGATATAAACCTCATAACCATCATTTAGAGCGTCTAGTGTGGTGTAGGTAGGACAACCTGAAGTCCAAAGACCAGTCATTATAATTTTCTTACGACCTGTTTTCTTAACAGCTTCTAGTACTTCTCGGTTTTGCCAAGCATTTAACGAAATTCTATCTATATTTTGAACATTGGATTCTATTTCCTGTTTAATAGAAGGAACTGTTGGTTTATTTGCGCCTAAGTTGACTCCTATTGTGGACTCTATTACAGGAATATCAAATACATTGGCTGTTTTGATAATAGCTTGAATATTGTTAGTTAAAATGTCCTTATCAATATTTCTAACCATGCCTAACATTTCATCTTGCCAATCGATGACTAATAGAACGGAATTTTCGGAAGTAAGTAGGTGATCTTTTTTTGGATTTCTTGGAATGAACTGGTCTCCAATTTCACCTTTTTGTGGGGTGGGCTGTATATTGGAATTGGTAAATGCCATTGTAACAATTCCAATCAATAGGCTTCCTGCGATAATTAGTTTAGTAGTTTTCATTTTTTTAAGTGTTTATGGTTTTTGTAAGAGGTTAAGGTTTTTTTGATCTGTTTTGAATCGGTATTGAATACCAAATAACAAGAGTGTATTTAGTTTCTTTATTCCTTCAGCATTCTCATTGTTGAAAACAATTTCTTGACTGATGTTAAAATCCATATTTTTCTTTAGTTGTAAGTGAAGAGTTAGTTGGTTGCTAGCACCCCAGTAAGCGCTTTTTTGAATTGAGTGATAGGATTTCAAGTCATTACTTATAAATAGTTTTTCACCCAGTGGATAGGAGGTTTCAAATATGAACCCTAGACTGGTACTTTTGTGTGCATGCCTTTGTTCAAATTGAAAATTCATAAATCCAGTTGAGAATCCTATTTCAATAAAATCCATTTTGGACTTTTGTCTTAAATTAATCCCCAATCCCAATCCAGAATAAAAAGAATGAGCAATTCTATAAGATTTTGCATAACCATAATAGGTAACGAATAAGGGGTGAATTTTCTTTTCGGGGTGTAATTTAAAATGAGAAAAGGTCCAGAAATCATTTATAGCGTTGAAGCCATCGACCTTTAAATATTGATATTTACTCCTGATTTGCAGACTATATTTCTCTCTCTTCAGTTGTAAATTTGCATTTGGAATGAGTCCTAGCTGATTTAGGTTTCCAGTTTGCCAACGTCCTCTAATTCCTATGTCGGCAGTAAAGCTATTTTTGCTCTCAACTTGAGCAATTGAGTAATATGGCAAACATAGAATAGAAAGGAATAAAAGGAGTTTCCATTCCCTAGTCAATGCGTGTACGTATGTTAATTGTATGTACATAGGTTAGTGTAAAAAAGAATCAACACGAAGTTGATTCTTTAAGTTATTTTTTAGTTATTCAGAGCTTGTGAAAATTCAGTCAGAAGTGAATTAAACTCAGTGGCTAAATCTTTATTCACAATACCTGATTCATTGAAATTTTGCATGAAAGAAGGTAAAGAGAAGCTTAAAACAGTATTAGAATTTGATCTTTTGAAAATACCTGTTGCGTGATTTAGTACAGTCTTAGCACCATATCCTCCTGGTGAAGTAGCCATAAGAAACATGGGTTTGTTCATCCATACATTTTGTTCTATTCTAGAAATCCAGTCATAGATGTTCTTGAATGCTACGGAATAGGATCCATTGTGCTCTGCAAATGAAATAATGATAGCATCTGCATTTTTTATTTCTTCTTTAAAGGCAATTGCCTCTGCTGGAATACCGGATTTCATTTCTCTATCGATGCTATAAATTGGCATCTCAAAGTCGTTTAAATTCAAACTATTTACCGTTGCATTTTCTACTTGATTTGCAGCGAAATTTGCCAATTGACTATTGATAGAGTTTTTGCTGTTACTTGCTCCGAAGGCTACAATATTTTTATTCATGGTGATTGGTGGTTAATTTTGTTATAAGCTTTTCAAGCTCTAGTAATTCTTTAGTCTCTAGTCTATGATGCATCGGATCGTATAAGGCATAGACTTTTTTATCCAAAACGGTTAACATTTCTTTGCCTTGCACAGTTAGTGTAATGTCCATCTTTCTTCTGTTACTCGGGCAGATTAGTCTATTTACGTATCCCTTGGAAAGGAGTTTATCGATAATACGACTTACATTACTGTTTTTTTGAATCATGCTTTTCTGAATCTCCTGTACAGTTAATGGAGATTCACCTGCCATCATTAAGGTTCTTAATACATTGTATTGAGGCTCTGTGATGTCATAATTCTTCAGCTCTTTACTAACTTGATCTGTTATCCAGTGTCCAGTTTGTATAATGCGATGTAATGTTTGTAAAAACTCTTTCTTCATTGCATATTCGATTAATGTATGTACAAATGTATGATTATTTTTTTAATTAGAAAGGCTTGAGGTTAAAATAATCCAATTGGAAGTGAGATGAAATATGGAAGGGCAGGAGTTGATATACAATATTCAATAAAAAAAACACCCCAGAAATCTGAGGTGTTTTAACAGTGATCTAAATATTGGGGCGAAAAAATTATAACCAATTAACCCATTATTATGATGGACCCTGTTTTATATATTTTGATATTGGATGCAAAGTGAACGGCAAAAATACTCACAATATATGGTATAGCAAACCCGAAAACAATGATATTTTAATAAGCACGAAATTCAATGAGATAGCGTAAAATTGTTTAATTCTTAAAAAGATAATAGGAGGTTGAAAAGTATTATGTGAAATATTTATTGAGCCAAAGATCAATTTTATCGACTAATTATTTTATATCTTCTATTTCTGTTTTTATTATTGGACTTTCAATTTCTTCATTCATTATTTTGATAAAACTATGTCCACATTTGTGACATCGTTTATCTTCTCGATCGACAAGGTCATCACATTGGGAACAAATTGTAATGAAATAACCACATAGGTTTTTAATAATCATATTATTGATTGAAATAGTTTAATCAAATCGTATTAATTGTTTAATAGCATTACTTCTGAAACAAAGATAACAACAATATTTGATCAAAAACATCCCTGAAAACAGTGATTTTTTTATTTTCTGGTAACTAAATTTTTGGAAAATTTCTGGATGCCTTTGAAAACGTCATATACAAAGCCTTTTTTATTGTATTCATTGTTTGGAACTCCCATTTCATTCACTGTTTCCGGTCTATAATAGGTCCCAAATAGTCGATCCCAAACAATGAGTGTGTTCCCAAAGTTCTTATCGTAGTGTTTTATTTGATTGGAATGATGAATTTTGTGGGCGGAAGGAGAAACTAAAATATATTTTCCAATCCATCCCCAATCGGATTTAATATTTGAATGAATCAATAATTTATGGGTTTCTAGAATAATTTGCAGAATCAAATATGTCTCTATAGTAGAGCCTAAAATAACTATTGGAATGACATCCAATAGCCGTCTAAAAGCTCTTTCTAAGAAATGGTCTCTGTATTTTGTGAATACACACATTGAAGTTGCTGAATGATGCAATTCATGTAATTGCCATAGTAAAGGGAATCTATGTAGTAAATAATGAGCATAATAGGTCTTTATATCAGAAACCATAAATAGAATGAAAATTTCTAAGTAATAATTCTTGATATGTAGAATTAGGTCTATTTGAAATTTTAAATTGATATAATAGGTTATGAAATGGCAGATTCCAAATGATAATCCAATGGTGATTAGATCGTATAATTTGAAGGCATTCATAAGAAAGAAAATGATATCGGTTCTTACGGAGTTCTGAAATTTCAGCAGTTTTTTTATTGATGATTTTTCCCATCCTACAATAGCCCATTCTATAATAAATGACAGCAGTGCTATAGCAATATAAAAGATAAAGGTTTCTAAACTGAAAATATCCAAGGTATCCTGGATATACGATATAAAATGTTCAAATCTTGGCATATTTGCAACCATTTATTATTGGAAAACCAATTGGGGCAATATAAAAGGGCTTGATATTGTAATTCTATTATTATCTATTTGAAACTTTAATTTATGAAATATTAAGCTGAAAATCAAATATATAGAGTCGTAAGGTTTTGTCAAAAGCTAACAAACCCATATACTTGATTGACAAATGATCCCTCTAAAAATGGCTTGGGATCTATTTCACTTTGTAATATAATGCCAGTAGAATCTGACTCCAATAGCATTTGAGCAACTTGGACAAGGGGAGCGGCTGTAGTGGTTTGAATGGCTCTTAACTTATGTTTACCTACATACTGTTGAAGTACTCTGTTAGCATATTCTATTCTTCTTAGTTTTCCATTATTATCTTTTCCTTCTACGGCGGCATATAAAATCACTTGATCGGTCTCTATTTGTGGAATATTTTGTTCCATCTTTTCTTGTAGAATTTTCAGTTTTTCTGGATTGGCAGATTCCCGATTAATTTGTTTATCAACCCACGCATAATGGCCAGGGAATCTTAAGGTTTTATAATCTAATTGAGCAACCTTGCCTGCTAAGGAATTGGGTAAGTCAGCCGCCCCTCCAGAAGTAAGGTCTTGTTCATATAGAATTCCGTCAATTATTATTTGTGATCGTTCAGAAAGAGCGGGTAGGTAGGTTTTCTTATGGTTGCGAATGACTACTGTGTCTTCCAGATATTCTGTAGCAACTCCCACGGGACTCCATGTGAAACCATAATAGTGTGGAGGGGTGGCGTGCTCAGTAAGTGCACCTACTTTCAATTCTAAACGATCTACCCTATTCACCCCGTACTTTTTGCAAAATACATCAAAAAGGTAATTCCCTAAAATATCAATATACCCTGGTGCTAGTCCAGATTGTAGTACAAATCCAGTTTTTGCATCCTTTACTAATTCTATTATTTGATTCGTTTCCTTGACATGTTCTGTGAGATTTGCATAGTGGCAATTGAAGTCCTTTGCAAATTGTGCAATCCTTGGAGCTTGACTACCGGGAAGACAATCTAGTATGATATCCGCAGAAGAAAAGATGAATTTCATTTCATCAGTGAGCTTTGAATCCGAAAGAAGGAAGAAGTCCACATTTGATTTGGAGGTAGTTCCTGCATTAATCCAATCAGCTGCTTTTTGAGCGTTGAGTATTGTTCTATTTCCAATATGAATATTTGGGCAGACATGACTTCTTTGTGCTAAGATCAAGCCAACGGCCTGTGCAATTCCTCCTGCTCCTGCTATTATAATATTATATTCTTTATTCATAGTCTTTAAGTTAGTGAATTTTTATCAATATTAAAATGTAATTGATTGATTTTTAGACTATTGAAATTGTGAATTTAGTTCACTTATAATACTTAAGTCAGTTTTGAGTCATATCGAAAAGGAGGCAATATGTTGATAAGGGATGTGTAGCTATTTTGAGTAGTTGTAACTGCTATTCATAAATGGTTATTAATTGTTCAACAAACATTTTATTTATTTAGTTAATTTTTTTAATTCATATAATCTCATTTTTGCGGCCTCGTAAGGCTACATAGAAATTTATTCTAGAACCTATAAATTCTAAAATATCAAGCAATTAATGTTTCAGTATTAAAAGACGAATAGGGTTATCCTGGTACCGTGGGAACAATGATTTTCATATCCCCGGAGCCTTGACTAAAGGAAATATTTAAAAATAAAATCCATTCTCTTTCAGACCCTTGGTTGATTTGTTCTTGGTCTAGATCATCAATGGTAATGATTTCAGCTAGGGCATCATGAAGTTGAATTATGTGCTGTTCTTCTATTTCTATACTCAGACTTAATGCTAAATCTGAGAATTGAGTGAAATTGAGAATGCATCCTTCATTGTGAGAAATTACATCCTTTATTTTGTCTGTAATTTTATTCCGATTCCCACTTGTATAAGCTTGCCAATTGAGTTTTTTGTACACAGGGGGTGAGTTTGGGTTGGAATATAGATAAATGATTAGTTTGTAAAATAAAAAAGCTTTCCCATTTATGAGAAAGCTTTTTTATTTTGAGATGGTTGGATTATTCTGGCTTATATACTAGTTGGAATTTTTGAGCTTCTCCATCTATCTCGTCCATATAAGAAATAATCAATTTATCCTCGTTGAGTTTTTCTACCCAATATTCTTTTGATGGATGATTCTCTTTATTTATTGTCACCATTGAAAGGTTGGCGTTAAAGTGCCAGACTCCGTATCTTCCACTAGGACCTAAAGAATCGCACTTGATGACATTTTTTTCGTGATAATCTCCATTAGGTTTAAAATCTAAAATTTCATCTGTTTTACAACTATCAACCTTGTCATAGTATTCATTTACAATCACTCCATGCCCGTCTAGATTTACATATAATCCTGGTTCGAGATCTATGCTTTTGAGCACCCACTTATTGTTGGTGATAGCTTCGGGTTTCGAAATGTCTTCTTCTTTTTCGCAGGCAGAAAATAGAAATACAGAAAGAATAGAAAAGGTGAGTATGTAATTTTTCATGATATGCTATTGTTTTATCGATCTTTCAAATATAGTAAAGATTTTAAAATGGCATTGATTTTAATAAGTAGGCTTTCATGAAAACATTAGAATATGTTGGAACCCCTTGATATTAAAAATATCATTCTTTGATTTGTTGATAATATTCTATAAAAAAACCCACTAAAGAGTGGGTTTTTTGAATATGGAGTTGAATTTATTTCTCAACAACCTGATCGATAACGGATATTTTAATATTTCCAAAATCAATATTTGAAAAGCCAATTAATCCTTCAACTGTCTCTCCTGGTTTAATTTTCGTGTCAAGTAAGTTGTTTTGAGTAAATTCTGTCTTGAATTTACCATTTGAACTTCCAGCAGATATCATATTAATAAGGGCAATGGGTATACCAATAGGTATTATTCCAGTTCCGGCACTTAAGGTTACTGGTAAATAAAGAAGGTAGATTGCAGAACCTTGTTTGATTAGGTTTCCAACGGCAGAAGACTCCATTGGGTATGCAATTCGGTGGTTAACTTCAAATTTTAAATCCTTTCTAACATCGATTTCTGTACTAGTGTTATTCGTAATTTGTACAGCTACTACATCAACATTATTATTTACTTCTTTTTTTGCATATTTTTTGTTTCCTGAATCTTGTAGAACATTGAACTTGTAAGAATAGGATATCTGATCACCTTTTTCTTCATTGTTGAAATGCATATTCTCAACATGCAAGGATTTGTAACTAGATGCGCAACCAACAAGTAAGAAGGCTGTAAAAAATAAAACAATAATTTTTTTCATTTTCATTTAAGTTTTAATTGCTTTTAAAGGCGAAGTAAAAGTGTTTAAGTGGTGTCAAAAATAAATTAATTAATGACAATTACAACTATAGCTTAAATGGAAATGAGTAATCAATACTAGTTCAGAATGATTTTCAATTAGTTAAGATGGAACTTTTATGGTTATTCTTTTGAAGGTTTCCAGAGTGATTTAATTAACTCTGGATCTGTTGATAACAATTCAATTGCATCATATTTATTATAATTCAAGAGGACAACCTCTTTTGGAAAACCAGTGATAAATCTTTTAATTAAATTAGTTTTTTGAATGGAGTAAGATCGTATTTGATCAAGTTTAATTGGGATTTTTTCAAAGGGTCTGCTGATAAGTAATTCATTATCAGAAATAACATATTTTGTGGATTTGATCATCAATATTTGAACCAGAAGATGAATAGGGACAACTCCTGCAAGCCATGCTGGTAAATCAAAATGAAGGATTCCAAAATAGCCGGCAATTATAACGGCGGTCCATAATAGAAGAGATTCAATCGAAATATTTGTTTTTACAGTTTTCATTTTTTGTTGAAGGTTATGAAGGGAAGATACAAATATATCCTTTGATCAGAGGCTGTCTGCAATTACAATGATCAATTTTAAAGGTTAGTGTTTTGCGACTTTTTCTTAGGGATATATAATTTTATGTTCTTAATGCCTTAATTAGTAGATTGTTGTATATTTATGTTAATTGAAATTAATTGATTTTTCGATATGCGAATAGTCATTATAATATTACTAATATTTATATCAAAGACTTCTATTGCTCAAAGTATAGAAGTAATGCCGGGGACTGAAAATGTATTCGTTGACATTCAGTTTTTGGAGGATATGTCTGATTCAAATTTTAAATATGTAATGTACAGCCAAACCCGCGCCATCATCAATCAACAAAATGAAGCCAATCTGAGTACTGTTGTATTTTTCAATTATAAAACCAAGCTTGGATTGGGAACTACTATTGCAAGTAGGATTACAAATAACAATGGTGCTAGTGGTATTTTGGGATTGAGTTATTTGAATATCAATAATCGATTTTTAATCTATAGTTTATTAGCTGTGGAGCGCCATGAAGAAACCAGATATGGTTCTTTTTCAGTATTTAAGTTTTATCCACCAATCAATGACGATTGGAGAGTCTATACTTCTCTCGAGGTGAATTCTCTGATCAATAAAGACATTCATTTGGATAGTGTGCAACGACTGAGAGCAGGTTTGGACTATAAAGGTAACCAATTCGGTTTGGGTGTTAATCTAAGGGAACGAGGTCAAGATTATCAGATGATAGAGAATTATGGACTGTTTTTCAGAAAGGCCTTTTAATTATTGAGATGATAAATCAATGATCTCATTGGCCATAGCTTCAAATATTAAATCATATTCATTTACTTGACAAACAGAAAAACGGAATCCATCTGTTAGAATGCTGAGTCCTTGATATCCTGTTCCTGCATTTGTTGCTGTAGCACATTTTGAAAGGCTAATCGGGTCAAAGGTTGTAAATGGTAAGGCGGGATTGTTAGCATTCTTGTTTGGCATTCCGATGAGGCTGAAAAAACGATAATTGGGGTTGGATTGACTTCCGAATTGTGTAGGTGATAAATTGACCAAGGCAGTATGGAAAGCATTAGCAACTTGGCTTCCCTTAAGTTCATTATTGGCGTCATCAAAGAGTTCTCCTGAAAAGCAGTTTACACCATCTGTGGTTATTTCAATAAATACTTTTCTAGCACTTGTTCTTAGCCAATTGATCCATCCATTTGAAGCTAAATTAAATTCGTCTGCTGCTTGCAAAGTCTCTAGGATGGTGCATAGAGAATTGTTACTATTCACTTCTATGGAATAATGGAAGAAACGATCTGAATTGATGGGTACTGTAGGAGGGTTTGAGCAATCTGAAATGCCACTTAAAGGAGCTTCAATACATACTGATTCATCATTGAGTAATCCGTATCTACCAATCAATATAATGCGATAATCAAGGTTTTTGTCGGATAATAGTTCTGCCAAATTAGCATTTAAATTATCTTGTAATCCTTGAATCTCCTCGCTCATGTCGGCAGAGTTATCCACCAAAACAATGATATCTACAGGTGTAGTTGCTTTTTGATCATTGTCCTTATCATCACTACAGCTAAATAGGGCTATTAAAAACAGTAGATATAGGCTTGCTTTGAAAATGAAATTATACCTATTCCCATTTTCCATTCCTTGAATTATATTCATAACCTTTATGGATTGGATTGTTTATAAAGGTACAAAAAAGGGCTGGGAATTGATGGATAATGTTTATTGTAAGTAGTTGGTTTATAGTTGCTTGTTTTCGGTTAAAGGTTTTTTACAGAAGGAGGCTATTTATTAAATAGTATACTTTCTCCAAGTCCGGCAAATATATATTTCTCTTTATACTGTTCTTTCAATATTTTGAATGCCAAATGTCCAGTGCAATGTGTTGGAGCAACTTGTTTTACTTCTAATTCAGATTGTAACTGAAAAGCCACATTCTTAAGCGAGTTTCTATCATAAGGCAGTAGATGAAATCCACCAGCTAACAAGGCTATTGGTCTATTGGAAACTTTTTGAGATTCCCTAACTATGCTTTGTACAGAACTATGAGAGCAGCCTACTACTAATACTTCACCATCTTGTGTTTGCAGGGATAGAGACAATTCGGGTAGTCCAGTATATTTTGTGTTTTGATTGCTAGACTTAGATTCTTTATTGTGATGAGTATTAATTTCATCCAATGAGGGGTAGTTGGAACAATAACCAAGAAATGGGGATCTAGTATGTAGGAGTTGTATGCCTTCAGCAATTAGAGTATTTTCTTTGATATATTCCACATTGGCGTTCCAAAATCTGCCAGATTGTTTCAGTTGAATTTTTGTTTTTTCTCCACCAAAATAGCGCATTTCAATAGGGATGGAATCTTTTATGTTCTCTTCCTTTCCTGCTATATTGAAATCTATGGTCCCTCCAATAAAGAAGTCGGAGGGGAGATAAATTTTGACATTGGGATTGACGGAAAGTAGGTAGTCGAAACCGTTGATATGATCTCCATGGGCATGAGAACCTACAGCAAAATCAATGGTTGAAAGATCTATGCCTAATACTTTAGCATTATTTTTTAAAATATCTGCATCTGTTCCACTATCAAATAGAATAAGTTGCCCCTTGTATTTTATCAAAGCAGAAAACCCAAAGTCCTTGATCAAGCCAGCATGTTCTTTTCCAAATGCGTCATACAAATTGGTCATGCTATTGTCTTGTATATTGTTTGAGGTAATTTGGTTTAATGGAGTACTATTGGTCTTATCGGTTGATATGTCTTGACAAGAATATATCCCGATAAAAATTGCCATAAGGAAGACTATCTTTTTCATAACCCGTTTTTTTGAATTAAAATGATTCACAGATTAGCGAAACAAACTAGTTGAAAGACTCTTATAAAATTAAGGTAAAAATCCGTTAATTTACTGGTTATTAGTTGATTAATTTAAATTAGCATGTCTAGATTCTAGTTCTAGGGATGTGGTTAGTTAATAATTGATTGCAATTTGACCATCGGAATATCATCATTGAGATAGGCCGTTATAAATTGAGTGGTTCACGAGCTATAAACTCACGGAAGTGGGGAAATAGAAAAAGCCTCCCAGAGAGGAAGGCCTTTAGTTGGATACTTATTCAATTTTTTTTTAACAACATCCAGTACTTTGTCTCACCTTTTGAACGGCCATTGAATCTTTATCACAGCAGGGGGAATTCTCTTCCGCAGGTTGGCTTGATCTTTCACTTTCACAACAAGCATTTTGGGCAATAGCTGTTTCATTTATTGGTGAACAACATCTAGCTTCAGACTGTTCATTTTCGTTTTTGGTTTTCATGCTATTTAGTTTTTAGTTAAACACTGTAGTTCGTCTTCATTTATATAGACGGGCAACTTGAAAAATGATGCAATTTCTAGTAGAAAAATTAGCTCAATGGAGATAGCTTTAATTTGGCTATTTATATTCTTTGTATCGTGGAGGTTGCTCTAAGATGAGGTTTAACTATCTAAATAAAATGTTTAGGAAGGGGAGCGTCGATTGGATATTGATTTATTATCTATTGAGCGGAAGGAAGGCCAAATGCTATATCTCGATTTACCTAGTTTGCTTATCACTAGTAAGTGAAAACTAATACCAAGAATGAAAAAGCCTTCTCGAAAGAGAGGGCTTTTAGTATTTATGGAGGAATTCATTTTTCCCCTTTCGCTTCTAATGTGGAATTATTCTACCAGAATTTTATCTCTTTTATTTTTCAAATATTGTTTTTCGGATAAGTTGGGGCAAGACTGTATAGCTAGATTAAGCTGTGATAATGCCTGAGTCTTGTCTCCACTTTTTTTATAGTATTCAGCATAAGATCCATATAATAGATATATCCGCTGGTTAAGGGCTGCTCCATCAATTTTATCCAATTCTACTTTTGCTTTTTTTAGATCCTGAAGTTGAAGATGAATGATAGCCAATGAAAGTGTAATATTATCCGAAGGCATCATTTTATAGATTTCTTCATAATAACCCAGTATACGTTTCCAATTGGTTTGTTTAAAGTCTATTGCTTTGACATGTTCAGCCGCTATTGCAGCTTCCCAATGATAGGTAGATCGATCATTGAATTCAGCAGACTTTAGAAGTGAATCGTTGCCCAACATAATAAGAGGTAAGTACCATTTTGACCTATCTTGATTTTCCAAATCTATAATTTGATCGTCCACCAATTTCGCCTCTATCCTTGATGAATGATAACAAATCAAGGCAAATAATGCATATAGGCTCCCAGATCGAAATTTTTCTTTTAACATCAACAGCTTACATAAGCGGATGGCTTCACCACAGAGATCTTTACTTACTAGTTTATTTGGTTTTGTTGAATGGAAGCCCTCATTGAAAATCAAGTAAATGATTTGAAGTACAGCAGACATTCGGTTGGGTATCTCCTTGGGATCAGGATAGGATAAGGTGATATTCGATTGGTTTATTTTTTGTCTTGTTCTTGCAAGTCGTTTTTTTATAGTTTCTTCTTTTTGAAGAAGGGCAGCGGCAATTTCTTTCATAGAGAAACCTGCAATTGTCTTCAGGGCAAAAGCGATTTGTTCCTTTTTAGAAAAGGCAGGATGACAAGCGACGAAGAGCATTCTTAGCTGGCTATCCTGTACTTCATGATCCAAAAAATAGTCATTAATTTCTAGGGCTATAGCACCATTTCCCAATTTGAGCTGTCTTTTTTTTTCTGCATTTATTTGACGAAAAATATCAAGCACTCTGTTTTTAGCAGCGGTCATTAGCCAGGCTTCCGGGTTTTCCGGTAGTCTTGTGCGCCATTTTAATGTAGCCTGAAGGAAGGTGTCTTGTATGGCATCCTCTATTACCTCTAGATGGGATAGACCAAATATTTTGGATAAAATGGCGACCATCTTTCCATACTGATGTCTGAAAAGATGATCAACCAGATTGTGTTGGTTGTTATCTGTCAAACTTGATTATTTCTCTAATTTCTACTGTTCCCCCAAGATCATAATCTGGGTAGTCTTCAGCAATTTTTATGACAGCTTCGTAACTTTCAGCAGCTACTGTATAGTGGCCCCCAACCAATTCTTTGCTCTCTACAAATGGCCCGTCAGATTCTATACGACTTGCTCCAGAAATTCTTTTACCATTGGGCATAAGAGCAGCTCCACCTCTTAAGACACCTTCCTCTTGCATTTTGTCTCCCCAGTTAAACCATTGGCTCATTTTGTCTTGTAATTGTTCTGGAGAGAGGCCCAATTCTTCGTAATCGGCACCTATAAATATCATCATGAATTCTTTCATTATTTCTTTTTTAATCGGTTTCTAAGTTATTAAAATTAAAAGCTTTTCCAATCCAAATGGAAGGCAAGCATCTAAACTAATTTGTTGTTTAATTTTTAGAATGAAGGGCTATACGGTTCCCCTCTGAGTCCATAAACTGAGCCATGAACCGTTTGGGGCCCATCTCAGTTTTAGGAACGAGTATGGTTCCACCAGCTTTTTCCACTCTTGATAAGGGCTTAGCAAGATCTTCTCCACCGTTCAAATAGACAAGGGTGCCTTTGTCTGATGGTTCATATCCTGGACCAAAGGCAATACCGCCTCCAATGCCATTTTCGTAATCGGCAGGAAAAAAGGCCATAGTCATTCCAATCTCTTCCATTGAGAAGGTTTCCATTTCGGAACCAAGAATAGCTTCGTAAAATGTTTTTGCTCTTTGGAAATCTTTTACAGGAATGTCGAACCAGTTAATTGCATTTTTCATAATCTAAATTTTATGTTTTTAACAGTCATTTATTATATAACGAAACTGCAATAAGGTTTGGGGACACTATTCCAATATATTTAGGATTTGAAACCCGACTTGTGAAACTGATTTCTAGAAACTAAACTCCATAAAAAAGCCTCCTCAAATTGAGAAGGCTTATAGTGCCTAAGACAGGATTAGAACCCGAACTAGTTCCAAAATCCGCGACCGCCTGGAAAATAATAAATCAGATTTTAGAGATATTACCAAGTAGTTATTTCTGGGCCATTCTCAAGATTGCTCAGTATTCTAATTGGGACATTCTTAACAGAGCCATGAAATTGATACTGATTTATAACGGACATGTTTTGAATAAGATACCTCTTATTGTTGGTGATTAGAAAGATCTGGTCTTCGTCTTTTAATTTTGCTAAATATGCTCCTTCAGTAATTGTGCTAGGCTCCTTGATTTGAAGAGTTGTATCTGTATATTTATATTGTTCATAGCCATAGATGCCATGTAGAGTATCCATATTCGGAATCGCATTTAAAAATCCCTGAAATATTTGAAATATTACGTTGGGATGAGTGTCAGGTCTTGTTTCGAAGTAACCGTTGAGGGATCTTATTCCTTTCTCTTCAATAGTCGTTGACTCTGTTTTTTTTACTTCCATTTTAATTGAATTTTAATTCGGTTGTACTACTCTCCTTTAATGTAGAATAGTTATATCTAAAAATATATTAATGGAGTGATTTGAGCAATACCAGAATTTGGTGAAATTATTATTGTACCAGAATTCAGGGAGGGGTAGTATAAATCTGAAATTCTGGGTTTGTTATTGTTGAACGACCAGTTGCATACTGGAGGTAGCGAGGGGGTGATTCAGGAAATGATGGATTTATGTAATAATAGAAATTTTAGACTACTTAAAGCTCAGATTGAATTAACTTTGCCCGCGAATAGAGTCATGCCAAATTCACTGTTTCAAACTGAAACTACTGGATTAAAAGCTGCAAAAACTGGAAGAGTTCAAGGGAATTTATCTGGATTAAAAGCTGGTGAAGGATTGAATTTATATTTGATCAGCTTATTCCAGTGAATCTATAAAGCAAGTTAAGTAATTATGGAACGAAGAATTAAAATAGCATTGGAGTTTTTGAAAGATGGTCATTATTTTTCTGTAGGAGAAATAAGGTTGGGAGTTAAAGAGTCAAATATTGTAGAAGTTACTGGCTGGTCAAAGTATACAAATTTAACAAATTTGTCTAAAGATAAATGTTTAAAAGAGCTTATGGAATTAAAGAGCCAATTTGCTAGTATGGTTGATTCATCTCAAGATCTCAGAGTATTTATTGAAAACAAGTCTATAGAATATAGTTTCTTCTATGATGACGATGACAAAGGTTCTACTCTAGTATGTTCGGAGAGATACGGTGTGGTAAGTTGGGATATTGACTTAAAATAGGAAAAATAGAGTATATCATATTTTCTATTAGTCTTTTTAAAAACTTAAGCCCATAAAAAAAGCCTTCTCTTTTCTGAGAAGGCTTTTTTTATGTAATGCGGGATTTGAATCTACCTGGATAACGAACTTTTTAATCCTGCATAACGTAATTGCTAAAATCATTTGGTGCTTGATTTATCTTCTCGTAAAATTTTCTCCATTTTACGACCTCTTGCTAATTCATCAATTAACTTATCTAAGTATCTTGCTTGTCTTGTCAATTCAAAGTCTATTTCTTCAATTCGATAACCACAAACTACTCCTTTAATAAGGTGTGCATTTGGATGTAATTCTGCTTTTTGAAAGAATGATTCAAATGTTACCTTCTCTTCAATAAGCTCTTGCAATCTATCTTCATCAAATCCAGTTAACCATTCTATTACTTTGTGAAGTTCATCTTTGGTTCTACCTTTCTTCTCCACTTTATTCACGTAAAGAGGATAAATAGATGCAAATATCATTTTTGCAACTTTTTCATTTTTTTCAGCTGTAACTTTCATTTTTATTAGATTTCATTCCAAATCTATGAAATCAATAGGACTTTTAATAATTCTATTATTGCAACCCCACTAGGTGCAGTTTGTAACTATACTTTAATATAATTAGGACTCTCAATCCGACTTGTAAAACTGTTATTCTGAAACTTAACACCATAAAAAAAGCTTTCTCAAGAAATTGAGAAAGCTTTAGTACCTATGGCAAAAACAGAATATTCTTAATTCTCTCTTCTCCTTTGCAAGTTTTCAACTGCCGCTAGTTATTTTTTTATGAATTTTTGGCTTTCAATCTTTTTGCCATTTCTAATAAGCTCAACAATATAGGTCCCAGTAGTTAATGAACTAATATTAATCACATACGAATTTTGAGACGGAGATAAATCAACGGTGGATATTAGTTTCCCTTGAAGATCAATAATGTTAAGCTTTCCAGAGCTGCCTTCTTTGAAAAGGATATTTATATTTTGACTAGCTGCTTATTGTATACCAGAAAAATCTCCCTACGACAGTAACATTTCTCAAGGATTAACTACCAATTTTGTTCTTTTATTGAAAATTCAAACACTTTTAGGCTATTGGATATGAAGCTACAAATACTATAACCATAATTTTGCTACTGATTGTATTAGTACCTAATGTGTAATGCAATATTCAGGACTATTTTACATCTAAAAAAGGGAAACAAATTAGTCATCCTCTGAACATTTCAGAGGGTGTTAATCATGAAAATCCACTAAAAAATGACGCAAAAAAATGGATGTGTATATAAAATTCTCCCTTTAGTAAACCTTGTATTACAAATTCACAATGGAGATAATGATTATAGGGATTTCAAATATATTAAGCAAAATATAATAAACGATAAAGAATTCAATCATGAATTCAATTTCATAATCGATGTAAGGGATTCTCATATTAAAATGACGACGGATGAATTCATCAAGTACACAAAATTGGTGATAAAACTTCATGCACCAATTAATCCAATCAAGATCGCTGTTTTAACTGCCAGTCCAGAACATGTTGCGTTTGTTATACTGTTCGAATTAAATGAATGTAATAATCTATTAAAATACAAAGCATTCAGCACTCTACATCATTCATTACTATGGCTGTATGGAGAAGAATTTGAAAATGACTACATTTTAGAGGCAATAATATTAAATGAAAAGAAATACATTCAATAATTATATCCATCTACTAGAAATTTCCTTATTTTCCTGCCTGAGCATTTTTCAAATTAACTAAGGCTAAATAGAATGTTTATGCATTGGATTAATTCATATTATTGATACTAAATCAAAAAAATCACCACTTTAAAATGACCATTGAAACTATATTCCATACGGTGCAATATCTAAATATACTATGTCTTATACAAGGTATTATTTTTGGTCTCTTAATTATTAATTTATCAAATAGGCATAAACCATTAACTATACTAGGTATTTTCATCCTGCTAGGAGGATTTAATTATTTAGGTTTCGCATTGGAAAGCTTAGGATTTTATACAACCAATGAAGGGATAATTTATCTAAACTTAATTTTCATTTTAACCTTCTTCCCATTAATTTATTTATATATAAAGTCAATTACCTCAACGGTAACTAAACTTGATTATATATACCATCTAGCACCGGGA
>MAAC01017896.1_pt1 | contig 28680 bp, 29 predicted proteins | sample 1115981 | NCBI WGS metagenome assembly MAAC01 (sample SAMN04961126, study PRJNA320927) | seawater metagenome | isolation source: sample BD02T64 sea water enriched with oil for 64 days | place: USA:Gulf of Mexico | collected 2013-07-27
TATTAAAAATGCTGCAAAGTTTGGAGGAGCAACTGGTAATTTTAATGCACATAAAATAGCATTCCCAACTATTGACTGGAAAGATTTTGGACAAAATTTCGTTACTGAAAAACTAGGTTTATATCATTCTTTTCCAACGACACAAATTGAACATTACGACCATATGGCCGGGTTGTTTGATTGTTTAAAAAGAATTAATAACATACTTATTGATTTAGATCGAGATATATGGACTTATGTATCTATGGATTATTTTAAACAAAAAATTAAAAAGGGAGAAGTAGGATCTAGTGCAATGCCTCATAAAGTGAATCCAATAGATTTTGAAAATAGTGAAGGTAATTTAGGTGTCGCTAATGCACTTTTCGAGCATTTTTCTGCAAAACTTCCCATAAGTAGAATGCAAAGAGATCTTACAGATAGTACTGTATTACGAAATATTGGAGTTCCTATTGGACATACTTTAATTGCTTTTCAATCTACTATAAAAGGATTAAGTAAATTATTGTTAAATGAATCGAAATTTAAAGAAGATTTAGAAAACAATTGGGCTGTTGTAGCAGAAGCGATACAAACTATTTTACGTAGAGAAGGGTATCCAAATGCTTATGAAGCGCTAAAGGGCTTAACACGTACCAATGAAAAAATTAATGCTCAATCTATAGCTGCTTTTATTGAAACACTAGACGTTTCAGAAAGTGTAAAAGAAGAGATGAAAGTAATTACTCCTTCAAATTATACTGGTATATAATTTGTCACCCTGAGCGCAGTCGAAGGGTCGTTAATAAGTTCTCGACTGCACTCGAACAGAAATACAACAAATAAAAAGGTTCCTTAATAAGGAACCTTTTTATTTACTAAAAACAATATCTTTCTTTTACATATCGAATAATCCTCCTATAGAACTTAGTTTTGAAACATCTAAGTCCCCTTTTTCAATAGAGTTCATCAATTTTATCATTTGATCTGGTCGCATATTATCGCCCAACAATCTAAATAATGCAAACCCCTTTTCATCATCACTTGCGAAAACTATAATCTCGCTAATTGCATCTTCTTCACCTAAATACTTTAGTGTTGCTCCTTTAGTATTGGAGCCAAATTTCATCAAGGTTTTATATTGATCTTGACTAATAATGTCCTTAAGTTCTTGTCTTTTCACTTCATACTGTGCATCATTCTCTCCATTTAAAGGAAAAGCAACCACATTAATTTTCTTTACCGTTTCAAGTATATCTTTCTCTTCTTGCGTCATCGAATTACTATCCGTTTTCAACAAACTTGCCGCTATATCTACTTTTAGAAAAGCATCATCATCTTGCCTGTCTACCAAATAACGTTGTAAAGATTTTTCGTTACTACAACTAAATAGTGTTAGTGCAGCTAAACTTATTCCTATTACATATTTTATAAGTACCATATCGCTTAGATTTTGTTTTCTACATTCTTTAATTCTTTACTTCCAGGAATATTTAAATCGCTGGTTAGCTTAGATATTTTCTTTAGATCTATATTACCAGTAATACTCATAATTACAGTTCTATCTTCTCCCTCAATATTTCCAGAAAAATGCATTAACAGTTCTTTTACATGATTTTCATCACTTCCTTCTTTAGAATAGAACTTAATGTTTTTACCTTCATCCTTTACTCGCATTAATTCTGAAAGTCCTTTAGAACTTGCCAAATATTTTTTTACTGCTGCATCCATTTTAGCTGCAACTTCAGCGTTTTCTGTTGTGTAAACTTTTATATTATCCAGATTGTTTACCAATTCTAAATATTCTTGAGCTTCTGGATCACTTGAATTTAAATCCATCTTGCTTAATAGTTTGAACATGTTTTTGGTAACTACCACTGAAGTTACATCGTTTTCGTCTTCAAAGGAATCGAAGGCATTTTGTGCACCAACTAATAAAGGTGCTACTAATAATGTGATTAAAATTGCTAACTTTTTCATACTGTTTTGATTTTTATTGATTAATGATTATTTTAAAATTAAATTTTTGGATTCTGTAAATTGTCCTAAGACTGCTAGTTCTTCGGTTCCTTTATTAAAACTTTTTGAAAGTAATAATAATGTTTCTTTGGTTTCATTAAAAGCCATTAATGCTTCTTGTTCTTCTTGAGATATTTGATTGCCAGACATTAATAAACTTGCCACTCCTATAACCACTACAAATGAAGCTGCTATACCATACCACCATTTATTTGATGAACTTGATGTTGTCTCTGCTGGCAAATTAATCTCTTGTTCTAAAACTTCTTCTTGTGCTGCTTTTAAACCAACAAATAATTGTTGATAAGCTGCTAAATGTGGCGCTACGTTATTAGTAGCAAAGTATTCTCTTAGCGTTGACTCTTGCTCTAGGCTTGTTTCACCTTCAAAATAATCATCTAATAAGATTTCTATTTTAGCTAATTCCATAGTTGTATTGTTTTATTAATTGTTCTCTCACCGCTTTACGAGCTCTTGACAAGGAAACTCTTATTGCTGTTTCATTAATTTCGAGCATTTTTGCAATTTCAATAAAATCAAATTGCTCTATATCTCGTAATTGCATTATTATTTTTTGCTTCTCTGGTAGGGTTTCCATAATTTTAAAAACTAAAGCCACCCCCTCATTTGCTTCAACTTTCCTTTCAATACTATCGGGATTCTTATAATTACTATGTACAATTTTTAAATTGGATGCCTGTCTTGATTTTAATCTGTCTAAGCAATAATTTTTTGTCATCGTAATTGCAAAAGCTTCAGGACTTCTATAATTTTCAATTTTATCACGCCCTTTCCATAATTTCAAAAATACTTCTTGAACAGCATCTTCCGCTTCGTCACTAGAAACTAAAAGTCTTTTAGCGAGTCTAAACAACTTATCCTTACAAGGAAGTACCGTTTCTATAAATTCTTTCTGATTCAAATGGTTTAGTGTTTATTTTGCTGTTATATTAAGATGACGAGGTACTTATAATTTTGTTACAAATTAAATAAACTTATTTTCTTATTTACAATATTGTCCTTATTTTAGGAGTTTACAAAACGAATCGATGATACCCTATTTATGAAAAAGAAAATACTCTTATTACTTATAGCAATAGTCCCATTATTTACCGCTTGTTTTGAAGATAACGATGATAACATTCAAATTGCTTCAGAATTAGATATAAAAAACTTTATTTATAGAGGTCTTAACTATTTTTACCTTTATAAAGCAGATACCCCCGAATTGGCTAATGATGCCTTTACAGATCAAAATGAATTAAATAGTTTTTTAAATTCTTACGATTCTCCAGAATCCTTATTTGATTATTTAAAATCATCTCAAGATAGATTTAGTCTTTTGGTAGATGATTATATTGAACTAGAAAATGCACTGGATGGAATAACTAAAAACCACGGAATGGAATTTGGTCTTGTTTTTTACCCAGATGGAAGTGATAATATTTTTGGTTATGCACGTTATATTTTACCTGGCTCAGATGCGGATACAAAAGGATTGGAACGAGGTATTATTTTTAATACCATTAATGGACAACAATTAAATGAAAGTAATTATTCTGATTTAATAGCGCCTGAAGTTTATACTATAGGTCTAGCAACTATAGAAGGTGAAAGTATTTCGTCTACAGGAGAGAGTATTGAATTGATAAAACAAGAATATACAGAAAATCCAATTTTTATTTCTGAAACACTTACTATAGAAGGTCAAAAAGTTGGATACCTTATGTATAATGCATTTACTAGAGATTTTGACCCACAATTGAATGCGGCCTTTTCTCAATTTCAAGCTGATGGAATTAACAACTTGGTTTTAGACTTACGTTATAATGGTGGAGGTTCTGTTGAAACCGCCATCGATTTATCAAGTATGATTACAGGCCAGTTTAACGGACAATTATTTGTAAATGAAGAATGGAACGAGGATCGGCAAACTGAATACGCAGCACCTAAATTATTTAATAATGAAATACATACTGGAGAAGGAATCAACAGCCTTAATCTTAATCAAGTTTATGTTATTACTACAGGTCGTTCTGCTTCTGCAAGTGAGTTAGTGATTAATGGTTTAGACCCTTATATTACCGTCACCCAAGTTGGAGGAACTACCACGGGGAAATTTCAGGCTTCTTTTTTATTGTATGACGCTCCTGCCCCAAACTTTAGTAGAAACCAAGCAAATCCAGGACATACATACGCAATGTTGCCTTTAGTATTTAAAACCATCAACGCAAATGGTTTTACAGATTATGTAGATGGATTGGATCCAGAAATTGAGAAGCTAGAGGATTATGCAAATCTTGGAGTTTTAGGCAATGTGAATGAGCCTCTATTAGCTGCTGCCTTAAATGACATTTTTCCTAGCCCACAACCTCAACCTAGAAACAATATTCAATTTGAAGAAATTTCAGAGAGTAAAGCTTTATTGCCTACGTATCAGTTAATGGTAGACGAAAAATAATATCATTCCGAGTCTATCTCCTGAGCTTGTCGAAGGGAGCGAGGAATCTCCTTCTTTACTATATTAAGACTCTTCACTTCGATCTGAATGACATTTAAAAAAAGCATCCTATAATTATAGGATGCTTTTTACTTTAATAATTACTATTTATAATTAATCATTAAAATATACTCCACCTGGTACAATTCCAACTTCAATGTTTTGCATTTCTGTATTAGTCACAAGATCGTATATTATTAAAAAACCATTACTGGAAAAATCAGGGGCATTAGTAGCGTATAACATTCCATTATTAGCAGTCAATGAATAAAATGTACCATCAATAATACTATTGGTTGGTAAGGAAATACTTGAAGTATCCTTACTATAAACACCTCCATCTAAACTATAAATTAAGTTAGTACCATCTATGGTCAAATTAGTAGGGTGCTCAAGCAACTCAAAGTCAAACGCTTGTATAATACTATTGGTATCTACATCTATTTTTACCAAACGTCCGTTGGTTTCATTTTCTGTCCAAAATGGATTTCCTTCACAAATTACCCATAAATTCCCTTCAGAAATTACCATGGAGTTGGGTACATCTCCTACTTCAATTGTAGAAACAATCGAATTATTTTCAGTATTAATGACAGTTAATATGTTGTTTTGACTATAACCACCTTTATGCGCCACATAAATATTTCCTCTACTTTCAATAATGTTTTCGGGTCCAAAAGCTACTGCAATAGTTGACGTTACCGTATTGCTTGTTAAATCAATTATAGCAATAAAGTCATCTGATTCATCATAGGGATCTCCCCAATTAGTTACATAACCATTTGTACCCACCGCTACAAAATACCTTGGATTATTTAATCCTTCTGTTATAGTTGTAATAGTTTCAAACGTAAACCTATTTACCACTTCTATTTTATGAGAGTTGTTAGCAATGATATAAGCGTTGTCTTCATTAAAACCTATAGACTCTACTATGTTTCCAAGGTCAGCACCATTTACATCGTTAAATATTTTATCATCAACTATTGAATAATCATCAGAAATAAAAGTTACGGTTCCTGTTCCAGTACCAAATGGACCTTCGTTTGTAATTAATATTCCGTTTTCGTAATCCCCAAGTGGCAATACAACAATAGCATCGTCATCACTACTACAAGAAAATAGTATCAGGGTCGAAATAAATAAGTAAGCAAATCTTTTTAATAGTTTCATTTTTTTTAAAATTTAAAGTTTAAGAATAATTGGTAATTTCTATTAGGCATAGGCCTATAGGCAACATTTTCGTAATATTTATCAAAAATATTATTGATTTTAATTCCTAATATAATAGGAAATGAATTGTTTTTTATTTTATAATCCAGCCCTAAATTTGAAACCGAATATGATTTTACTGTTCCATTATTATCGCTAGTTGTAAATACATCTCCGTTATAAAGAATTTGATAATAGGTAGAGAATTGCTTAAACCTATAGTTTGCCAATCCTGTAATTTTATGATATGGAACATATATTAATTGTTTGCCCTTTTCTTTATCTAATGCCGTTGTATAAGAATAATTACCTTGGAAACTTACTTGATGATTTTTAATTTTTTTGGAATAATTTCCCGAAACTTCTACTCCATAATTTTCAGTTTCTGAAATGTTTACTGGCATCCAAATTCCACTTTCATTGGGTTGCCATTTTATTAAATCTTTTGAAGTGATATAAAACCCATTAATTTCAAATTGAAAATCTTTCCAAGTGAGAACATTTCCAATTTCTGCCTGATAGGATGTTTCTGGATTTAAGTCTTCATTTCCTCCAGCTACCCAATACAAATCATTAAAGGTTGGGACTCTAAAATTTTTGGAAGCATTAACTTTTATAGTGTACCAATAGAATGCTTTGTATTTTCCATCAACAGCAAAAAGAAAAGGGTTTTCAAAATCGTTTAAAAACTCTTGCCTTAAATTAACACCATAACTCCATTTTTCTGTTATTTGGTGTTTTAGTAAAAAAACCGCAGCTAAGGTATTCCGGTCATTTACACCTATATTATCTCCTTCTGCATTTATATAGCTATAATTTAAAACAGAACTTACTTTTATTTTATCAGTTAGCAAATAATCCAATTGATAATCTCCAATAATTGTATTGGAGTTTCCTTCAAAAAAGAGGATTTTATTTTTATCTGGATAATATCGGTATCTTTCAAAAAGATGGGCTCCTTTTAAAATCGATATTAATTTTGCAGTTTTTGTCTTCCAACTTAATAAATTACGAGTAGTAACATCTTTATAATTGTCCTTGGAAGGTGCAGTAATACTTCCTGAGAAATTACGGTCACTTAATAAATAATTACTATTCCAAGTAAGTATGCTTTTTTTAAATTTAAAACCTGTATTTGCAGAAACATTAAATCGAGTAAACTCCCCATTATCATTCTTTTTTTCGGTGCCCAAATAGGAATAATCATTTTCTGAAGAAATAAAATCAATTCCTAAATCAAAATACAGTTTCTCATTGACTTGAATGGTTTTAAAATTTCCTTCAGATGTTGAGAAACTCCCATATAATAACCTAAGGTCATTACTTTGTTTCTTTTTAAATGATATTGTATTATTTAAATGAATACTTCCTCCCACAGCACCACTTCCGTATTGGGTACTCCCTCCTCCATTTCTTATCGTAATATTAGAAAAAGAACTAGGAAATATTGTATTGAAGTCGGTTTGACCCGTTAGGTTTGAATTTATAAAAATACCATTCCAAATAACAGCTGTTTGTTGTGCATTTGTGCCTCTAAATGAAGGAGATGAAACCATTCCATAGCCATTCTCTTTAAAATAAATAGTAGAATTAAATCGTAAAACATCGGTTAATGATTTCGAATTTCTTTTAATTATAGTATCCGATATTTTGGTGAGTTTATATCCTTCGGAATATTCATTTAGTTTAACATCGCTAAGAATTACCTCCTCCAATTGTTGAATAGAGTCTAATTGCGCATACAAGGGTGTAGCACATAAAAGCAAAACAGACGATATAAATATTAATAAATATTTCATACACTAACTCTTATCCCGAGAGGTCGATAATTAAATTATTGAATTTGGCAGGTCTCCTGGCTTGTCATTTGTACAACCTTCCCGCCATATAAATTGACAGTGGTTAAGATTTGACAGATCCTGAAATAAATTCAGGATGACATACAGTTGCGGGAACAGCTTCGGATTTTAACCGAATTCCCTTTTAAGGACGTTTTAGAAAAAACTTGATAATACGTCCACCAAAATTCATTGCAAAAATAACACTTTATTTTAGTGTCTAAACAAATCAAATACCATTATTTTTGAAAATGCAAAAATCACTACTACTACTTTCTTTTTTATTTATTCTTATTTCTTGTCAGGAGATAAAGAAATCTCCATCAATTGTTCAGGAGGTAAATCAAAATTCTAAAATAGAATTTGCTAAAGGATTTGACATTTCTTATCATAAAGGGTATAAAGTCATCACTTTAAAAAACGCATGGCCAGGAGCTGAAAAAGTGTTTACTTATGCATTAGTTGAGGAAAACACTATATTAGATTCCCCTGAAAAATATGATGCCATAATAAAGGTTCCTATTAATGAAATTGTAGTGACTTCAACAACTCACATTCCTTCCTTAGAAATGTTAGGGGTAAATAGCACCCTCATTGGATTTCCTAATTTGGATTATATTTCATCCGAGAAAACTAGAAAACGCATCACCGATGGCCTTATTACTGAACTGGGAAAAAATGAAGACATCAACACGGAAGTTCTTATTGACTTAAACCCAGGTCTGGTAGTTGGTTTTGCTGTAGACGGAAACAATAAAACATTAACCACCATTAAAAAAACGGGGATACCTGTAGTCTATAACAGCGATTGGACAGAAATCAACCCTCTGGGAAAAGCAGAGTGGATTAAATTTTTTGCTGCGTTTTATAATAAAGAAAAGGAAGCTGACAGTATTTTTTCTGAAATAAAAATAGCTTATCAAAATGCAAAAGCATTAGCGCAAAAAGCTAAATCATCGCCTACCGTACTTAGTGGTGCTATGTATAAAGATGTTTGGTATTTGCCTCAGGGTAATAGTTGGGCAGCACAGTTTATTAATGATGCCAATGGGGATTATCTATGGAAAGAAACCCAAGGTACTGGAAGCCTATCATTAAATATTGAAAGTGTTTTAGAAAAAGGTGGGCAGGCAGAAATTTGGATTGGTCCAAGTTATTATACCAGCCTCGAACAATTAAAAGAGGGACATAATGTTTATCAACAATTTGATGCATTTAAAAATGATAATGTATACAGTTTTACCAATAAAAAAGGAGAAACTGGGGGCTTACTTTATTTTGAATTGGCGCCCAACCGACCCGATTTAGTATTAAAAGATATTATTAAGATATTACATCCAGAATTGTTGCCCGAATACGATTTCTATTTTTTTAGTAAACTTAATTAATGGAAACCTCAACATCATACCGATCTTATTTTATCATCCTGTTATTCCTATTGGTGATAACATTTATGCTAAATATAAGTTTAGGTTCGGTTTCTATTCCTTTATCGGAAGTTATTAATGGATTATTAGGAGGTGAAACTTCAAAATCCTCTTGGCAATTTATACTATTAGACTACCGATTACCAAAGGCTATCACAGCAATATTAGCTGGCGGGGGCTTAGCAGTTTCAGGATTGTTGATGCAAACCCTTTTTAGAAACCCCCTTGCAGGTCCATTTGTATTAGGACTAAGTAGTGGAGCAAGTTTAGGAGTTGCGATATTAATATTAGGAGCAGGCATGTTTGGAGGTGCCTTGGGAGGATTATTACTAAGTTCCTGGAGTTTGATTATTGCTTCAGCTTTAGGAAGTTTTTTAGTTTTACTCGCTGTTTTATCAGTAACTTTTAAAGTAAAAGATACCATGGCAATACTTATTATTGGTTTGATGTTTGGTAGCGTTACTGCTGCAGTAGTGTCAGTGCTTTCCTATTTTAGTGATGCCGAACAATTACAACAATTTATATTTTGGTCTTTTGGCTCTTTAGGAAATGTTTCATGGGAAGGTATCCTATTATTAAGCCTCTGTTGTTTTATAGGAATTATTCTAAGTTTTATTTCAGTAAAACCCTTAAACGCACTATTACTTGGTGAGAATTATGCAAAAAGTATGGGGCTTAATATGAAGAAAACAACATTGCTAATCATAATCGCTACTAGTCTATTAGCTGGAGGAATTACCGCTTTTGCAGGGCCTATTGCCTTTGTGGGATTGGCTGTTCCACATCTTACTCGGCAGTATTTTAAAACCTCCAATCATTTAATATTGTTACCTGCGGTATTAATAAGTGGTGCTATATTAATGTTACTTTGTGATACCGTTGCACAATTACCTTTTAGTGAATATACCTTACCTATTAATGCCATTACTTCATTATTAGGTGCTCCTGTGGTAATTTGGTTGATCGTTAGAAAAAGAAAATTATTATTTTAATGACTTCAGAAAATAAAAATAGCGTTTTAGAAGTAGCAGATCTGAGCATTGGTTATGCTAGCAAGAAAAAAACAGCGGTTATTTCTAAAGGAATTAACTTCTCCATTGCAAAAGGGGAATTGGTAGGGTTGGTGGGTACTAACGGAATTGGTAAATCAACATTATTAAGAACCTTAACTGGGATGCAACCTTCATTAAAAGGAGAGGTTTTAATTAACAATACATCGTTAAACAAGTATACATCATTACAATTGGCAAATAAGTTAAGCATCGTATTAACTGAAGCCCCAGCATCAAAAACGTTATCGGTATTAGAATTAATTTCATTAGGAAGGCAACCCTATACCAATTGGGTTGGAAAACTTTCAGAAAGAGATAAAGAAATCATCCAAAAGGCATTAAAAGCTACGGAAACAGAAACTTTAGCCCATCGAAAATGCTTTGAACTTAGTGATGGGCAACTTCAAAGAGTAATGATTGCTAGGGCCTTAACACAAGACACACCTCTTATCCTTCTAGATGAACCTACTACACATCTCGATATGTATCACAGAGCCTATATTTTAAAATTATTAAAAAAGCTGACAAAGGAAACGGGCAAAACCATTTTGTTTTCTAGTCACGAGATCGATTTGGTAATCCAGTTAAGCGATAAGATGTTAGTTATGACACCAGAAAAAGTGCATTATGAAAACCCTGAACGTTTAATTAATCAAGGTTGTTTTGATTCTTTATTCCCAAAAGAAACCATACATTTTGATACTGAAATGAAGCGGTTTATTTTGAAAAATTAAAATACTATGATTACCTTTATTGAATCTAGAAACTAACAACTAATATCTATTTTCTAATTATGTCTGAAACTTTTCTTTTTATTCTATTATCCATTATTACTGGGCTTTTGGGCGCTTTTATTGGTAGCCGTTTTGCAAAACTCAAACAAAAATCGGAAACCAGTAAATTAGAAGCTGATCTTTTTAATGCCAAAGATCAAATTGAAAGATTAGAAGATAGTATTAAAAACACCATTAATGATAGGGAAGGTTTAAGAAATGAAAAGGACTCGTATAAAGATGAGCTTACCCGAAAGACTTCTGAGTTTCAAAATTTAGAGCAAAAATTAGTAGAGCAAAAAGGTGAAGTAGAAAAGCTTCAGGAAAAATTTACTAAAGAATTTGAAAACCTTGCTAATAAAATATTAGAGGAAAAGTCAGAAAAATTCACGGAACAAAATAGAAAAAATTTAGACTTACTATTAAATCCACTTCAGAAAAAATTAGAATCTTTTGAGAAAAAAGTTGGAGACTCCCAAACCGACAGTATAAAAATGCATTCTGCTCTTAAACAACAATTAGAAGGCTTAAAAGATTTAAACCAACAAATGAGTAAAGAAGCAATCAACCTAGCCAATGCCCTAAAAGGTGATAGTAAGGCACAAGGAGATTGGGGGGAAATTCAGCTTGAAATAGTTTTAGAAAAAGCGGGACTAAGTAAAGACATTCATTATTCTACACAAGGGGGTTATAGAGATGAAGCTGGAAATTTAAAGAAACCCGATTTTATTATCAACTTACCAGATAATAAACATTTAATTGTAGATTCTAAGGTATCCTTAACTGCATACGAAGGGTATTATAGCGCTGAAGATGACGATACAAAAGAAGTTAATCTAAAAAAGCATTTACAGAGTATTAAAAAACATATTAAAGAATTAAGTGAGAAACAATACACAGAACTTTATGGTATTAATGCTCCCGATTATGTATTGATGTTTGTTCCCATTGAAGCAGCGCTTCTTATAGCTTTTAACGAAAACAACAAACTCTACTTAGAAGCATTTGATAAAAATGTGGTCTTAGTTTCAACCTCCACCCTATTGGCAACTTTAAGTACGGTATCTTCTATTTGGAAACAAGAAGATCAAAAAAGAAATGTGATAGAAATCGCAAGACAAGCTGGTGCTTTGTATGATAAATTTGAAGGATTGGTTAGTGATTTAATGGGAGTTGGAAAAAAATTAGATGCAGCAAAAACGGATTATTCTTCTGCTATGAACAAGTTAGTTGAGGGTCGTGGCAATTTAGTTAATAGTGTAGAAAAAATTAAAAAATTAGGTGCTAAGGCAAAAAAGTCACTTCCAGAGGCGATATTAAAACGAGCTGAAGATGAAGAATCTATTTAGTACTTTAGCTTTTTACCTCCTTAACTATGAAAAAAATTCTTTTTAAAATATTAGCCACCATTATAATAATCGCTATGGCTTGGTTTGCCTTTATTTATTATGTCCCTTATAGCGAAGGGACTCGATCTGGGGAGTTGATTAAAATTAGTCATAGAGGAGTTATTTTTAAAACCTGGGAAGGTGAGATTAGCCAAGGAATAAGTGGCGCTCAAATCTTTTCATTTTCTGTGTTAGATAAAGACAAACAAGTAATTGAAAACTTAAAAGAATTTCAAGGAAATTATGTGAAGGTTAGTTATATAGAGCGTTTCGACTCTTTTTTCTTTTGGGGAGATACTAAATATTTTATCACAAAGGTTCAGAAAGAAAACTCTCCACACTTTAATAATACAGATTAAAATACTCTAACTAAATTAAACCCAAAGAAAAAATCGCCATCGGTCCAGTCTCCCTGACCTTGTGTGATAAATCCTTCTTCAAACATCGCTTGTGCATTGGTGAAATGGACTTGAAACACATGTCCTCCAGTTTCTATATCAGCACCAATAGATAAGGGGTTATTATAAACAGAATTACTGTTTCTATTTAAGTGGATTCCATAATCCATATTGATACTTACTCGTTTAGATATTTTATACCTACCTCCTAGTCCAATAGCAAATTGATCGTTTTCTTCATCATAAGCAATAGTTGAGCTGTCACTTTGTTCTACATAACTACGTGTAGCTAGGTTTTCATGAACATATGTTGGGGCCAAAAGCAAAGATAAATTTTCATTAAATTTTCTTGAAATCAAAATTTGTGAAGTATAGGTCAATTTATCTTGAAAGTCTATATTTGGGTAATTATCATCTTTTAAAGAGGTGTTAACTGTAACTAAATTATAACCAACTATCGTTACTGGAAATCCGTTTACTTCCTGAGGTTTTAATCTATATTTAGCATGGACTCCATATTTTTTTTGATTGGAACTTCGTGCGGCTCCAATATTTAACCAATCTGTAAATCCGTAAATAAACTTAATTTGTGTAACAGATTGATCCAAACCAAAAAAATCATCGATACCATTTTTAACCGTTCCAAAACGGTGAGCTACTATTAAATATAAATCTCTTTTACTGGCTAACTTAGTGCTTTCAAAATTTACAACCTTAAGGGTTTTAAAAACTGAAGATACCGTTTGGTCTTGGGTAACATCTCCTTCTAATTCATCCAAAAGATCTTCCTGCGAAAAAACTATAAGGGGAAGAAATAATAAAAATAGCGTGATTTTTTTCATAAATATTGGTTAATTAATAATGGTAGATTGGTCAAGTTTAGCGATTTCAAAAAGGTCGTCGTAGCCTATACATCTCCCTTTTATAGTAATGTTGTCTTTTAAACTTACTCCCGCAATTTCAGTATCAAAACTACATTGCACACTATCATCGAGGGTTACAGATTTTAAATTCATTTCAGTGATAACTCCGGTTACCTGAACTGTACTATTTAAAATTTCTTTAGATTTATTGCCTTTGAATAAACTAACTAATTCTGGGGCTGTAACTGAATATTTAGCTTCTTCAGTTTTAATATCACGGTGATCTTGATACATATAATTGTATGTGAAATAAGCAGCTAATATTAACAATACAAAGGCAATTAATAATTTAGTTTGCTTTTTCATAACAATAATATTTTATGATTTACTTTTAAGTATAAAATTAGCGGTAACATTAACTTCTTCAGCAATTTTACTGCTCACGATACTCGGAATTTCAATATCAAAATCTCCAGGCTTTAATACAAATACAGTTGAAAGGTATACGATGCCATCTATCATCTTTATAGATGCAGGTACCTCTACTGATTTATCAACACCATGCATAGATATTACACCTTTTACGGTATAAATTTTATCGTTTTCATCAAGCTGAGAGGGATCAAAGTTCTCGATATTTCCTCTAAATGTTGTTTTTGGGAATTTTGAAGTTTCGGCATAATTTTCATTAAAATGTTCTTCCATTAAAGCAACTTTAAATCTAAAGCCTTTCATTAAAGCTAAACTTGCAAATTCACCTGTGCTTTTTAAAATGGCACTTACATTTTCGTTTTTTGCATTTACTTCTTCAAATGAAGGAACAGAAGCTTCAAAATTTATTTCCCCTGTTTTAGTGATAAATTTTTCTTGTGCTTTCATAAAATTAAATACACTAAAAACACATAATAAGACAATAACTGTATTTTTCATATTTACATTTTTTAATTTTCTAATAATCCATCCTCTTCCCATTGAAAAATTAGATCAATAGTAGCTTGAGGCAATCTAGGGCCTCCCAAGGGCATTATTCCATCTTCCCCTTCATTCTTATTAATTCTATCCAAAAGCCCTCTATTTAACACTGCTTCCTTTACATTATCATAAGTCTCTAATGACATAGGCGCCCCATTCTCGGGAGGATTTCCATGACAGGATAAACAAATATTATCTATAGTTGGTTTTATATCTAAATAAGTAACAACCTCAGGAAGCGGTTCTGCATCTGCCTCAATATCGTCATAGGTAGATTTAGTACAACTGGTAACAAAAATGAAACCAAGAGCTATAAATAAATAAAATAAGGTGTTTTTTTTCATCAGTTGTTTTTAATACTAATTTAAGATAACAATATATAAATAAAAACTCCTTTCAAAAAATTAATATATTTTAAACCAATACTAAGTTTTAAAAATAGCATCTTATCTTTAAATTATTAGTTTTAGGAGTATAAACGAGCTTAATTTTTTTCGAAAGTCAAATAATCCGTACCACCATTTCCACCACTAACATGAATCAATTCAATTTTAGTATCTGTTCTTGATATGAAGTCCCAATCTTCAGTTAATTCTTCAAAATCAGAAGGTGATGCAAAAGATATATTAAAATCTAAATCATCCATACTGTCATCGTTGCTATTACTATCGGTAATGCTCCAAGAGCCATTATAGGAATTAGTACCATTTGCAGCTACAAGGGTATTATTAACATTAAAAGTAAAAGTATAACCACTAAAATTACTGGTTTCATCATCTCCGGAGTCGATAAATTTTGCCACCCTCCAAGTCCCTGCCTGAACAGTATTTTCAATATTAGTTTGATTGGTGTCTGTACTTGAATTTGAATTATCATCATCGTCACTAGAACATGATGAAAAAGTAAAGGCTAAAACGTATACAAAGAAGGATTTAAAAAATAATGCTTTCATTTTTTTTGGTTTTATTAATATGTGAAGATAAAACTCACGATACATTCAAAATATGACCTTTGTCATATCTGTAAAAAAAGATTTACTAAAGCTTCATTAAAAAAACAATTCAAAAATGAAATACCCTACTTTTTTATATAAAACTTTAAAAAAATATAAAAACTTGTAAATGACATTATTTACTTAAGTACATTTTTCTTCGAGAATAAAGTTCGTAAAATTCATCTTCTTTTAAACTGTCAATAAACAAAATACTTTCTCCAGTACTTTTCATTTCTGGACCAAGTTGCTTATTAACATTAGGGAATTTATTAAAACTAAAAACAGGTTGTTTAATTGCATATCCTTTTAGTTCTGGTTTAAAATCAAAGTCCGTTACTTTATTATGTCCTAGCATAACTTTAGTTGCATAATTTACATAAGGCTCTCCATAGGCTTTCGAAATAAAAGGGACTGTTCTTGACGCTCTAGGATTAGCTTCAATAATATAAACCGTATCGTCTTTTATAGCAAACTGAATATTAATAAGACCAACAGTATTTAATGCCAAAGCAATATTTTTGGTATGGTCTTTTATTTGCTGCATCACAAACTCTCCCAAATTAAAGGGAGGCAATGTGGCATTAGAATCTCCAGAGTGCACTCCACAGGGTTCTATATGCTCCATAATACCTATTATATACACATTCTCTCCATCACAAATTGCATCGGCTTCTGCTTCAATAGCTCCATCTAAATAATGGTCTAGCAATAATTTGTTGTTTGGCATTTTCCGAAGAATATCGACAACATGCTCTTCCAACTCCTTTTTATTGATTACAATTTTCATACCCTGTCCTCCTAAAACATAAGAAGGTCTAATCAATAATGGAAAATCTAATGTGTCTGCTAGCGCTAGTGCCTCCTCAGCAGTTTCAGCTACACCAAATTCAGGATAAGGAATATTAATATTTTTCAATATGGTTGAAAAGCTTCCTCTGTCTTCAGCTAAATCTAAAGATTCAAAACTTGTTCCTAATACTTTAATTCCATATCGCTCTAATTTTTCGGCTAATTTTAATGCGGTTTGCCCTCCAAGTTGAACAATGACACCCTCGGGTTTTTCGTGTTGAATAATATCATAAATATGTTCCCAGAAAACAGGTTCAAAATATAATTTATCAGCTACATCAAAATCTGTTGAAACCGTCTCTGGATTGCAATTAATCATAATGGTTTCATAACCCAATTCAGAAGCTGCTAACACTCCATGAACACAACAATAATCAAATTCTATTCCTTGTCCAATTCTATTGGGACCAGAACCTAATACCACAACTTTTTTCTTATTGGTTACGATACTGTCATTTACAGAAACAGAATTTCCGTCTTTGGTTTCCATTTCATTCTCGAAAGTAGAGTAATAATATGGAGTTTCAGCTTTAAATTCTGCAGCACAGGTGTCTACTAATTTAAAGACCCTTTTTATTTTTAATTCCTCACGCTTTTTATAAACTAAACTTTCCACACAATTTAGCATATGTGCAATCTGACGATCTCCATATCCTTTTTGTTTTGCTTCTAGCAATAAATCACGAGGTAGGGAATCTATATTGTATTCTGAAATTTCTTTCTGAAGTAAATGCAATTCTTCATATTGACGTAAGAACCACATATCGATCTTTGTGATTTCGTGAATTCGACTCAATGGAATTCCCATTTGAATAGCATCATAAATAACAAAAACACGATCCCAACTTGCAAAGGTAAGTTTTTCAATAATTTGATCGTAATCTTTATAACCTTTACCGTCTGCTCCTATTCCGTTGCGCTTAATCTCTAATGACTGAGTCGCTTTATGTAATGCTTCCTGAAAAGAACGACCTATACCCATCACTTCTCCTACAGATTTCATTTGAAGACCTAAAGTACGATCAGATCCTTCAAATTTATCGAAATTCCAACGGGGTATTTTTACGATTACATAATCTAAGGTAGGCTCAAATAACGCAGAAGTAGATTTTGTTATTTGATTGTCTAATTCATCCAAATTATAACCAATCGCTAATTTAGTAGCAATTTTAGCAATAGGATACCCTGTTGCTTTAGATGCTAATGCAGAGGAACGAGAAACTCGTGGATTGATTTCAATTGCGATTATATCCTCTTTTTCATCTGGACTCACCGCAAATTGAACATTACAACCTCCAGCAAAATCTCCGATACTACGCATCATCAAAATAGCTTTGTCGCGCATTCGTTGATAACAAGTATCACTTAAGGTCATGGCTGGAGCTACAGTAATTGAATCCCCTGTATGAATCCCCATAGGATCCATATTTTCTATTGTACAGATAATAACAACATTATCATTTTTGTCACGCAGTAATTCAAGCTCATATTCCTTCCACCCCAATAATGCTTTATCTATTAACACTTCGTGAATAGGAGAGGCTTCCAGGCCTCGAGTAAGTAATTCTTCAAATTCTTCTTCTGTATGAACAAAAGAAGCCCCAGTACCTCCAAGAGTAAAGGAAGGTCTTATTACCAACGGAAAACCGAATTCTTGTGCAATCTCTTTTCCTGTTAAAAATGAATTTGCAATTTTTGCTGGTGCTACAGGTACACCAATCTTTACCATTAAATTTTTAAACTTATCACGATCTTCGGTAATATTGATAGCATCAATATCCACACCAATAATTTCAATATCAAAATCTTTCCAAATTCCTTTATCGTCTGCTTCGATACAAAGGTTTAATGCAGTTTGCCCTCCCATAGTAGGTAAAACAGCATTTATATTAGGGTGTTTTTTTAAAATACTTACAATCGATTTTGTAGTAAGGGGTAATAGATAAATATGATCCGCCATAGATGGATCGGTCATAATTGTTGCTGGGTTCGAATTGATTAAAACGGTTTCAATTCCGTCTTCTCTTAAAGATCGTAATGCTTGTGATCCTGAGTAATCAAATTCACAAGCTTGCCCAATAACAATAGGCCCTGAACCGATAATTAAAATAGAAGAAAGGTTTTTATTTTTTGGCATTTGTAAGGTACTTTTTTCAGTGCGTTAAAATTACAATAGATTAGGGTATAAAAAAAAGGTGTTGCTCTAAGAACAACACCTTTTTATATATATTTATCAACATTATTTTTTATGACGAGTTTCAGAAGAAACTGATATTTTCTTTCTGCCTTTTGCTCTACGTGCAGCTAACACTTTTCTACCGCTAACCGAAGCCATACGCTCTCTAAATCCGTGCTTGTTTCTTCTTTTTCTTTTTGAAGGCTGAAATGTTCTTTTTGGCATGTCTTATATTTTTATAATCTGAATTGTAATCTATTTTTTGTTTTGAAACTATATGCCTCAAAACTGAGCGCAAAGATACAATCATTTTTTACTTACACAAACGTAAATATTAAATTATTTCTATTTGTTTTTTATACCTTTGGCATCTCCAAAATAAAAGAGATGTTTAATAAAAATATAAAGTTAGTTATCACAGTATTAATAATAGCTGTAGCCGTTTGGCAGTTTGTAGAAGGTAATATAGGAAATGGAATAATGTATATTTTACTTTCTCCTATATTCATTTTTCTTTACTTTAAAAATGAAATTATCCTACTAGCTTTTCTAAGATTACGAAAAGAAGACTTTCCTGGTGCTAAAAAATGGCTGGATAAAATTAAAAACCCTGAAACTTCTCTAATTAGAAAACAACAAGGGTATTACAATTATTTAAATGGCTTAATGGTTTCTCAAACCAATATGAATGAAGCTGAAAAGTATTTTAAAAAAGCGGTTAGTTTAGGCTTATCGATGGATACAGATATGGCTATGGCTAAACTGAATTTAGCAGGTATCTCTATGTCTAAAAACAGAAAAAGAGAAGCACAACAACTACTTACTGAAGCAAAAAAGTTAGACAAACACGGAATGTTAGACGATCAAATAAAAATGATGAAACAACAAATGAAAAAAGTTGGGCAACCTCAACAACAGTTTGGACGAGGTGGTCGTGGTGGAAGACGGTTTTAATAGATTTATTAACCAGAATTTTCTTATTTATCTGTACTAACTTGCATTTTACACAATTTTTCGTACACTTTAACGAATAAATTTTCTAGAAATACACCAGTATACTACCTTGCAATCAGCCACTTAACTATTGTGTATGGGTAGAAAACTACTTTTACTTTACTTATTAATTTCTTTTACTGCTCTATCTCAAGATATAGAGCCAAGAAATCTATTTTCTAAAGTTATTGGAGAAAATATAAAATCGTATCGCCAAAAATCTCAAGAAGCGTATTTAGATGGGGATTTTGAAAGAGCAGATTTTTTATTTGATTCTTTAATTAATCAAGTAGTAAATGGTAGCTATCTAGATAATTTTAAAGTTAAAAAGCTTTCGGGTAAAAAAATTGAATTAAACGATTTTGAAAAGCCAATTTTTTTAATGACTTACGCTTCCTGGTGTACTCCTGGTTCTGGTGAGATTCCTGCTCTTAATGATATTGCAAAAAAATATCACAAAGAAATTGACCTTCTAGTATTATTTTGGGACACAAAAAAAAAGGTGAAAAAAGCTGCGAAAAAATATCATAAAAATATTACGATTTTATATATCGATGAAAAAGAAAACAAACACGATCATATTGTAGAGACATTAAAACATAGTTTAGGTTTCCCAACCTCTTTATTTATTGATGAAAATAAAATGATAGTTGATGTACGGCGTGGTGTTTTACATCCTTTTAATGAAGATTACAGTATTTCTTTTGAGCTTAATTACAATTCTTTTATAAATGGAGTTTCTTTACTAAAAAATTTAAATAAAGACAATAATAATCTTACATCTGAAAACAATTCTAAAAAACCACTTCCTAAGAAACAATATATAGGAAGCAATTAATAGAGTTGCCTAATTTAGTAATTATTATTTATTTCCTTTATAATATCCTTTTTCAGGAATTTCGATATAGTATTCTTTCCCTGAAGCATTTTTAAGATAGGTATCTCTAAGCCAAGGATTATGAATTTTTAAAATTTTATAATTTATATCAAATTCTTTTGCGAAAGATGCAAAGTTTGTTACTGCAGTATCTACTTTCACTTTATAGGTGGGAATACTTTCATATAAATCTTTTTCTCTAAAGTTAAAGCCATATTTTTCTGGGTTAGATAATATTTCTTTAAAAGCTAAAATTCTAAATAAATACCTGCTTGTTTCATCATTCAGCAATAAATCATAATAGCTTTCTGTAGACAATTGTCTTTTTTGTTGCCTACTTATACCTGCATTACCTGCATTATAAGCAGCAGCTGCTAAAGTCCAACTACCAAATCGTTCTTTAGATTTTATAAGATACTCAGCAGCAACTTTAGTGGCCAACTCTAAATTATATCGTTCATCCACATAATCATTAATTTCTAAGCCATATTCTTTTCCTGTTCCTTTCATAAAATGCCAAAAACCAGCAGCTCCTGCTGGTGATCGGTTATTCTGTAAACCACTTTCGGCAACAACCAAGTATTTAAAATCATCTGGCACACCATGCTTTTTCAACAAGGGTTCTATGATTGGAAAATACTTATGTGCACGCTTAAATAATAATAAACCATTAGATTGCCAATAGGTATTTACCAATAACTCTCTGTCCATACGTTCGTGAATATCTGGATTTTCTAAAGGTACTTGCTCTCCAGCAAAATCCATATTCTCTGGAATGGGTAAAGCATAAATATTATATCTATTTACTATTTTTCGCTCTAAAATAGAATCTGTAGGTGCTTCTTGGATTGCATTAATAAAAAAAGATCCAGTTAAAACTATAAGAATTAAAAAAAATATTTTTGGCAGTGTTTTCATGGCTTTAGAAGAATTTTAGTTTTCTAAAAGAAGGGGGAAGCTTTTAGATTTTAATCAATTTTAGAATGGAATAAATATATTAAAAAAATAGCAAGAATGACTAACAAAAAAGTTAATGATATATAATTTATTCAGCACTAATTATATCATCCATTATAGTTCCATTTCTGAATTTTCATTTTCTTTTAAATCAATATTCAGTTTGATTTCATTAAAGTTGTCAGAAGCTTTCACCATTAATGTAGAGCCGATAGTTTCAAATAAATGAGTTGTTTTAATAACAAATTGGGCTTGCTTTTTAATATTGAAATTTGGAATTCCAAGCAATGTTAAATCTGTATTTAAAGATTCTTTAGCAATTAAATTATAAAAAGGTATTTGTTCAATTACATTATTGATTACTTTTATTTCAACATTTACTCGTAAGTCTTCCACTAAATTTAAAATATTATTCTCTATAATGGTACAATCAATTGTAGTATTGTTTACAAATAACACTCTTATATTTGTTTTACTCCATTTTGGAGATTGAATAATAAAACGTGCAATATTTAGCATCATTTCTGCATTTTTACTGTCGGTTTCTCTCCACCATAAATCCAATGATTGGTAATTTCCAAACTTTGTTTTTTTATCAAAATCAAGATAAAGTAAGTTATAATCTAAATATAAAAGTTTTTGAGTCATTCTTGAATAATCTTCAGAATTTTCCAATCCCTTTGGCCAACCCATCATTATGGTATTAGGATCTACACCAGAGAAACCAAATATCGAAGCGATATCTTCAATTCCTTTATAAATATTATCCACTTTAATCTGTCTGGCAAAAACACCTACTTTTTCAAAATATTTATCCTTTACAATCTGATCTGATTTAGGCAATGGCTGCTTGTTTTTTTTATCTATAATAATTTTAAAATTGGTAACTATACCTGTTCGTCCGGCTACAATTTTCCCCAATTCAACCAAATAGGGTCGATGTGCACTTTCTCCACTAAAAAGAATGATATTAGGAATCCAATTATTACTTTTTTCAATGGGCTTAGACTCTATTTTTTTTAATCCACTAGCAACAATTTTCTTCCAAACACTCAACCATACATCACCTGAAACTAATACAAGTTGTTTGCCCTGCAACCATATATAAATACCTACAATAACAATTATAGAACCAAACATGGCAAACATATCCAGTTTGAACATTACCCCAAAACATGCTGCAAAACCCATAAGTCCTACCCATTTTTTAACTTTAAAAGTTGGCTGAAAATCTGGATTTGCCCAACTTTCCAGAAAAAATGAAAGATTAATAAATCCATAGGCAGCTAAATAAAACATGGATACTATACGAGCGACAACATCTAATTCACCAATTAAAACCCCTAACTGTGCAATGACAAACACCATTAATAGCGCATTTATGGGCTCATCGTTTTTTCCTTTAACTTTCCCAAATACATTAGGAGTAATCTTATCTATAGACATTGCTTGCAATATCCTTGGTGCTCCCAATATACCTCCCAAAGCAGAAGATAAGGTTGCTCCCCAAATTCCAGCAACGACAGCTGGAGCAAATATTGCAATTTTCATTAAAATATTATAATCGCTCTTTAAAGTTTCAGAATCCACATAAAAGGAGATGAAAAATGCAAGAATAATATAAACAACAAATCCAACAGCAATGGCTGCTATAGTACCGAGCGGGATTGCCTTTTTAGGGTTTTTTAAATCGCCACTCATCGCTATTCCAGCTGTAAATCCTGTTACAGCAGGGAAAAATATGGCGAATACTACTTCCATGGGTACCGCATCCTCATCTGCTATTAAATTAACCGTCTCTGGTGCATAATCTGCTGTTCCCAAAAAAATGGACACTAGAGATACAACGATTGCAAGAAGTATAAAAAACTGCGTTTTTAATGCAAATGATGTACTAATAAGTGCGATGACTAATAACGATAATAAAGCTATTGATCCTGATAAACGTAAACCATTTATATCTGTAGCATAGCCAAAATACTCATTAAAGCTTTCGGCGAAACCTATTAAATATAAAGCTATAGAAAGCGCTGTACCTACATAGAGCGCTATCCCGATAGCACCTCCGATAGGAATTCCCATACTTCTAGATAAAATATAATAAATTCCACCAGCACCTACTTTTTTATCTGTTGAAATAGAAGAAACACTTAAGCCTGTAGAAACAGAAATGATATGGGCAATAACAATGATAATAATGGTTCCAAAAAGTCCAGCATTACCAACAACCCAACCCATTCTTAGGTACATGATAACCCCAAGTATCGTAAGAATTGAAGGAGTAAAAACTCCTGCGAATGTTCCAAATTTCTTTTTTATAGCCATAAATTAATTAAACGAGTCTTCAATAATTTTAGGCAAATTAGTATTTAGCCATCTATATTTTGTAAGTAACATGATATGGGATCCATTAGGGACAACAATACATTTTTCAATTTTATTAATTGGAAATACAGGGTCTTTATCTCCGTGAATATGAATTACACCTTCAATCTCTTCTTTTCTTTCCCATCCCACCATTTGGTGAATTGCCCATTTTAAATATTGTGTATTTTTTACCGAAAGATATCTTTGATACAAATCTAATTTCTTTTTAGAGTTGACCCCCAAAGCATATTTGGTCAAATCTTTAGCATTATCTAAAAAACTTGAAGGTATTAATTTATAGGCTTGAATATTTTTAAAAAATCGCATTCGCTTTGGAAGCTCATATTTAGATTTTACACTTGAAATAATAATTAGTTTTTTTAAATCTAAAAACAAACTCATTTCCTGTACCATTAAACCTCCAAAGGATACTCCTATTAAAACAGAATTTGGTTCTAATACTTTTTCTGCCATTCTTTTAGCATATTGAGCAATTGTTTCTTTTTTAGATGGAATCATCCACTCAATGATATGCATTTCATATTTTTCTGTTGGTAAAGATATATTTTCAAATATTTCTTTACCTGCAGCAAGTCCTGGTACAAAATAAATGTGTGTTTTTGTATTAATCATATTGCTTTAACAAGAGAATAACGTCATAGCTCAAAATTTATTCGTAAATTTACAGCTTAATGGACTACCATCCAAACCGTATTTATTGATATAAATACTAAAATAAGTCCTTGATTATTTCCGTTTTTTTATAAATAAAATCAACTCCCTATGATTGAAGATGTAGAAATTACCGACAATGAATTTTTAAGACAATTCGAATTGGAAGTAGGTGACAATATGGCTCGTATTGAATACGCACTACAAGATCGAAAAATTTTTCTAACCAAATTCGAAATGCCTGATGACATGGAGGAACAAGGGTTTAGGGAAATATTCATAAAGGCTGTATTTACTGAAGTAGAAGACCGAGGAATACATCTTGTTCCTACCAGTCCCGAAATCGCTACATTTCTTCGTAAAAATCGTAGAAAATATAAAAAACTATTACCAATAGGAATTAATATTTAAGAGAAAACTTCTTCTTTTATAAAATCAAACCTCACTAAGCCATCTTCATCTATTTTAGTGAGTTTAATGGCATATAATGTATTCACTAATTCGGGATTCCAAGGTGTTTTTACTTTTACATAGTTTTCAGTAAATCCTTGTATATACCCTTGTTTATTTTCTCCTTCAAATAAAACTGTACAAGTACTCCCCAACTGATTTTCATAAAAAGCTCGTCTTTTCTTAACGGAAAGACTTCGCAACATCTTACTTCTCTTTTTCCGGACATTCAATGGGACTACCCCATCCATATTGACAGCAGGTGTATTTTCTCGCTCAGAATAAGTAAAAACATGAAGGTAGGAAATATCCAATTCATTTAAATATTGATAGGTTTCTAAGAACAATTCATCGGTTTCACCAGGAAAACCAACAATTACATCTACACCGATACAAGCTTTAGGCATTAATTTTTTTATTTCTGAAACTCTTTCAGTATACAACTCTCGTTTGTACCTACGCTTCATAAGTTTCAACAACGCATTACTACCACTTTGTAAAGGAATATGAAAATGTGGTACAAAAGTTTTTGATGTTGAAACAAAATCTATCGTTTCATTTTTTAACAAATTAGGCTCTATAGAAGAAATACGTAGCCGTTTAATACCATTTACTTCATCTAATGCCTGAATAAGTTCTAAAAAAGTATGCTCGTGCCTTTTATTCCCATACTCTCCTTTTCCATAATCCCCAATATTAACACCCGTTAAAACAATTTCTTTAATTCCTTGCTCCGAAATATCTTTAGCGTTTTTCAATACACTTTCTAAAGCATCACTTCGTGAAATTCCTCGAGCTAAAGGAATTGTGCAAAAAGTGCAAACATAATCACATCCATCTTGTACTTTTAAAAATGCTCGGGTACGATCACCAATAGAATAGGATCCTACATAAAAATCTGCATCTTCAATTTCACAAGAATGTATTTCGCCAAAATCATTCTTAGACAGATCATTTATATAATCTGTAATTTTAAATTTTTCTGTGGCACCTAGTACTAAATCCACCCCATTAACATCGGCTAATTCTTGCGGTTTTAATTGAGCATAACAACCTATTGCAGCAATAAAAGCATCGGGATTTGATTTTTGTGCTTGCTTCACAATATCTTTAAAACGTTTGTCAGCATTTTCGGTAACACTGCATGTATTGATTACATACATATCTGCTTTTTCTGAAAAATCTACTCGATCAAACCCTTCATTAGAAAAATTTCGGGCAATAGTAGAAGTCTCACTGAAATTGAGTTTACAACCTAAAGTATAAAATGCGACTTTTTTGATAGCGTTCATTCTTGTATTTTTGACAATGCTCCCGTTTTTTTTGGGATTGCAAAAATACAAACTAAAATTGGTTTCAAAAAAACAGATGAATATCAAATTAATAAAACTATCCAGTACATTATCAATTAGTTGCATTATACTACTATTGTTTTCATGTACTTCAGACATAAATTCCAATAAAGATCATTTAGTCTTTCGCTATAACGAACATAGTAATATTGGCACCTTAGATCCCGCTTTTGCAAGTAATCCACAGATTATTTGGCCAACAAATCAACTTTTTAATAGTTTTGTACAATTGGACGATTCTTTAAATATTAAGCCAGATATTGCGAAGAGTTGGACCATTAACGATAGTACATTAACCTATACTTTTATTTTAAGAGATGATGTGTATTTTCATAAAAATAAAGCTTTTTTAGAAACACAAAAAGATTCTACTCGTAAAGTAACTGCTTATGATTTTGAATATAGTTTTAATAGACTTTTAGACGAAAAAGTTGCTTCTAGAGGTCGTTGGGTGCTAAAAAATGTAGAAAGTTATACCGCTGAAAACGACACCACTTTTACCATAAAGTTAAAACAACCCTTTCCAGCATTTCTTGGACTTTTATCTATGCGGTTTTGTTCGGTAGTTCCAAAAGAAGCAATCGATTACTACGGAAATGACTTTCGATCAAACCCTGTTGGTACTGGCCCATTTATGTTTAAACTATGGGAAGAAAATATAAAACTCGTTTTAAGAAGAAATCCATTATATTTTGAAAAAGATGAACAAGGCAACCAATTACCCTATTTAGAGGCTGTTGCTATCACATTTCTACCCGATAAACAAAGTGAGTTTCTACAATTTGCTCAGGGGAAATTAGATTTTATTTCTGGTCTAGATAACTCCTATAAAGATGATATCGTCACAACTAGGGGTGAGCTTCAGGAAAAATACAAGGATCGAATAAAGCTCATTACAAGCCCCTACCTAAATACAGAATACTTGGGGGTTTATTTAGACGCAGAATCCCCTCAAATACAATCTAGAACCTTACGACAAGCTATTAATTATGGGTTTGATCGTGTAAAAATGATTACTTACTTACGGAATGGAATGGGTATTCCCGCCGTTCATGGTTTTATTCCAAAAGGATTACCTGGATTTAATAACAGTAAAGGCTATACCTACCAACCAGAAAAAGCAAGATTATTAGTAGCTCAATATAAGGAAGAAACAGGCGACAAGAAACCAACCATTACTATTGGCACTAACAGTCAATATTTAGATTTATGTGAGTACATACAAAGAGAATTAGAAAAAATTGGGGTAAAAGTAATCATAGATGTGATGCCTCCTTCCACTCTACGACAGATGAAATCTTCTGGAGAGCTGGATATATTTAGAGCCAGTTGGATTGCAGATTATCCTGATGCTGAAAATTACCTTTCTCTTTTTTATAGTCCAAATTTTACGCCCAACGGCCCTAATTACACACACTTTAAAAATGAAGTTTTTGATAGCCTCTATGTACATGCATTAAGCATTTCAAACATAAATCAACGCAAGCATATTTATACACAAATGGATTCTATAATTATAGCAGAGGCTCCAGTGATCCCATTATTTTATGATATGGCAGTACGGTTTGTAAATAAAAAAGTAAGTGGATTGGGTATTAATCCTCAGAATTTTTTGGTTTTGAAACGAGTTAAAAAGGAAAAATAAATAAGTATTTGTATTATATTAAAATGCCATTTAACCCCTTCTCCACTGTTTAGATTCTTCAAAAACATGTTCTAATATTTCAGCTTCTTCAGTTGTAAATTCAATATCTCTTCTAGACATTACCACTTTTGCAACTTCAAAAGCTTTGTTGGTTTTATAAGTAGTCATACCTGCACTTCCTCCCCAACTAAAACTTGGAATAAAATTACGCGGAAAGCCACTTCCGAAGATATTAGCACTCACACCCACCACAGTTCCTGTATTAAACATGGTATTAATTCCGCATTTACTATGGTCTCCCATCATCAAACCACAAAATTGTAAACCAGTTTTGGCAAATCCTTCTGTTTCATAGTCCCAAAGACGTACTTCGGCATAGTTGTTTTTAAGATTCGAATTATTGGTATCCGCTCCTAAATTACACCATTCACCAAGTACTGAATTCCCTAGAAACCCATCATGCCCTTTATTGCTATAACCAAAAATCACACAATTATTAACCTCACCTCCTACTTTACTGTGGGGGCCAATAGTAGTTGCTCCATATATTTTTGCACTCATTTTAACAGTAGCATGTTCGCAAAGTGCAAAAGGTCCCCGAATCATAGATCCTTCCATAATTTCTGAATCCTTACCAATATATATAGGTCCGTCGTTAGCATTTAAAGAACATAAAGGAAGTTTCGCACCTTCTTCTATAAATATTTGACTTTCGTTAAATGCAACTGTCATTTCTGGGATTGGCTGTGAGACTCTTCCCTTTGTCAATAAATCAAAATCTCTTTGTATGGCTTCTCCATTTAATTTAAAAATATCCCAAGTATGTTGAATTCTTAAAATATCATTATGTGAATATTGAATCACATCAAAGGCATCAAAATCTACTTCTTGCTCTTCCGTAGTAAAAAAAGCTAAAGGTTCATTATC
>MAAC01018479.1_pt1 | contig 28631 bp, 29 predicted proteins | sample 1115981 | NCBI WGS metagenome assembly MAAC01 (sample SAMN04961126, study PRJNA320927) | seawater metagenome | isolation source: sample BD02T64 sea water enriched with oil for 64 days | place: USA:Gulf of Mexico | collected 2013-07-27
AAACAGCCCTGCCGACGACAGAAAGGCCAGGATCAACCACAGCACCGAATGCACCGGTTGGCGGCTGATCACAGTGAACAGCCCGCCGGTGATGGCGCTTATGGCGAAGAGGTAAAAGGCAAACACGCTCATGACTCATCGTCCCCTTGTGCGTCCAGGACCTCTTGCGCCACTTCCAGCGCTTTGGTCATGGCCGGGATGCCAGCAAAGACTGACATCTGTCCGATCGTTTCCACGATCTCTTGTTTCTTGGCACCCGCCGCAAGGGCGTGGCGCACGGTTTGGCGCAAAGCAGCATCTGCCTGCGCGCCTTGGCATGTCAGCCCGGCCAGCGTCAGCAGCAGCCGGGTCTTGGCGTCCAGCCCATCCGGATTAGCAGATTTGCCGAACATCATTTCCATCGCCTCTTTCGGCATGGTGGGCCACATGGCTTCAAACCCTTTGGCCGAGACATCGCCGAGCGCTGGGTTCAGCGCCTTGGCCATCTCTTGGGCCTGGGCCATCATGGCCTCGAATGGGTTCTTGGGATCGCTCATCGGTACGGCGCGTCCAGTTCCAGATTGCGGGCAATCTCAGCTTCCCAGCGCTCACCGTTTTCCAGCAGCTTGGTCTTGTCATAGAACAGCTCTTCGCGGGTCTCGGTTGAGAACTCAAAGTTCGGGCCTTCGACAATCGCATCCACTGGGCAGGCTTCCTGACAGAATCCGCAGTAGATGCATTTGGTCATGTCGATGTCATAGCGCGTGGTGCGGCGGCTGCCGTCTTCGCGGGGTTCCGCGTCGATGGTGATGGCCTGTGCCGGGCAAACCGCTTCGCACAGTTTACAGGCAATACAACGCTCTTCGCCGTTGGGATAACGGCGCAGCGCGTGCTCGCCCCGGAAACGCGGGCTCAGCGGGCCCTTCTCGTGCGGGTAGTTCAGTGTCGCCTTGGGGGCAAAGAAGTACTTCATCCCCAGCTTGAAGCCGACCCAGAAATCCTGCAGCAGGAAGTATTTGGCGGCGCGGGTGTAATCGATCTGAGTCATATCAGCCTCCTACGGTCCAGCGGGCGTAGATGCCCCAGAACCAGCCAAATTTTGCAGCAAAAGCAACAAACACCACCCAGCCCAGCGACAGCGGCAGGAACACTTTCCAGCCCAGACGCATCAGCTGGTCATAGCGGTAGCGCGGTGTAATCGCCTTGACCATCGAGAAGAAGAAGAACACCACCAGCATTTTGCCGATCATCCACAGCATGCCGTCTGCCACGCCCGGAATGGGGGACAACCAGCCGCCCATGAACAACAGGGTGATCAGCGCACACATCAGCACCACTGCGACCAGCTCGCCAATCATGAACAGCAGGAACAGTGTCGACGAATATTCAACCTGATAGCCCGCCACCAGTTCGGATTCTGCTTCGGGCAGGTCAAACGGTGGCCGGTTGGTTTCGGCCAGGGCACTGATGAAAAACAGGATCATCATCGGGAAATGCGGCAGCCAGAACCAGTTCAGTAGGCCAAGATCGCCCTTCTGCGCGGCAACAATATCGCCAAAGTTCATCGAGCCTGAGGACAGGATCACACCGATGATCACAAGACCAATCGACACTTCGTATGAAATCATCTGCGCTGCCGAGCGCAACGAGCCCAAGAACGGGTATTTCGAGTTCGACGCCCAACCGCCCATGATCACGCCGTAAACCTCAAGCGAGGACACAGCAAACACATAGAGGATCGCGACGTTGATGTTCGAGATCACCAGGCTTTCGTTGAACGGGATCACCGCCCAGGCAATCAGCGCCATGACCAGGCTGACCAGCGGCGCCAGGATAAACACGGCCCGGTCGGCACCGGCAGGGATCACGATCTCTTTGACGATATACTTCAGGAAGTCCGCAAAGCTTTGCAGGAGGCCGTAGAAGCCAACCACATTGGGTCCGCGCCGCATTTGCACGGCGGCCCAGATTTTGCGGTCTGCATACATCAGAAAGGCAAGGGCAACCAGCAGCGGGACCACCAGCAGCAAGATCTGCCCGACGATCAGCAAACCAATGCCCAAATACGTTGTGGTAAAGAATTCAGCCATAGGTCCTCACACCGTAGGTATTGCGTTTGCCACACAATCCGCCACCACGACTTCGGCGTCGATGGTGCGCAAACCGCGCGGTAGGGAGGGCGAGATGGTGTAGACAGCATCTGCCGACCAAAGGCCACCCTCCTGATTCAAATTTGTGCGCAAATGGCGGGCAAATCCGTAGCCCCGGATCAGCGCATATTGCGCGGCCGCACATTCAGCATAGTTATCAACATCCTGCGCCGTACGGGCACCAGTCATTGAGACGTTAAACTGCACCAGATCCCCCTCGAGCAGGCTGGTTTTGACACCCTGATAGTCGGGGGAATACCCCGCAGCCTGATCTGCTGACGGAGGCGTACAGCCTGCCAGCAAAAAGGGAGATATGAGTGCGGCGCGGATCACTCGGCCGCAATCTTTTCAGCGCCGCGTGACTTGGCGTTGGCTGAAAGTTCAGCCATCAGCTCGGATGCGCGGGTGATTGGGTTGGTCAGGTAGAAATCCTGGATCACAGTCAGGAAGGCTGCCTTGCCCAAAGCGCCCAGCTCTAGTGCTTCGCCTTCATTGATCGGCACCTGATCGATTTTGGCAAGATGCGGAACCTCGGCAATCAGAGCTGTGCGCAGTTGCGCCAGCGAGTCATAGCCCAGTGTTGCACCCAGTTCAGCGCTCAGCGCGCGCAGAACTGCCCAGTTTTCTTTGGCTTCACCCGGCGCGAACCCGGCCCGCATCGCCAGCTGTGGGCGACCTTCGGTGTTGACGAACAAGCCGTTCTCTTCGGTGTATGCAGCGCCCGGCAACACGATGTCGGCACGGTGTGCACCACGGTCACCATGCGAGCCCTGATAGATAACAAAGGCACCGTCGTCGATGGTGACCTCATCAGCGCCGAGGTTATAGATCACCTCAGCACCCTCAAGTGCGGCTTCCATGCCGCCCAAAGTCGTGGCACCGATATCCATTGCGCCAACGCGCGACGCGGCGGTGTGCAGAACCAGAAGTTTGGATTCGGTCTGTTCAGCGAATTTCTGAGCATGTGCCAGCACGGCCAGACCATCCGCCTCACGCAGGGCACCCTGCCCCACGATCACCAGTGTGTCTTTACCCAGCGCGCCGTCGTGTCCACCTTTCAGCAGGTCCGCCAGAGCAGCTCGGTCGGTGCCCAAGTGAGCATATTCATAGGTCAGCTCAACTGGTTGGCCGATCAGGCCGATGTTGGCGCCCTTGGACCAAGCTTTGCGGATGCGCGCATTCAGAACCGGTGACTCGGTACGAGGGTCGGTGCCGATCAGCATGATCGCCTTGGCATCGTCGATGTCTTCAATCGACGCAGTGCCAACGTAAGCCGCGCGGTTGTCCAATGGCAGGCGCACGTTGTCGGTACGACACTCAACCTTGCCACCCAGACCCGTCACCAGTTGCTTCAGTGCAAAAGCAGCCTCGACCGGCACCAGATCACCGATCAGACCAGCAAGCTTTTTGCCCTTCATCCCAGCGGCGGCCGCGGCAAGCGCCTCGCCCCACGTGGCTTTGCGCAGTTTGCCGTTCTCACGAATGTAAGGTGTGTCCAGACGCTGGCGCCGCAGTCCATCCCAGACGAAACGGGTCTTGTCGGAAATCCATTCCTCGTTCACGCCATCGTTGTTGCGCGGTAGGATGCGCATCACTTCGCGACCCTTGGTATCAACTCGGATGTTGCTGCCCAGAGCGTCCATCACGTCGATGGTTTCTGTCTTGGTCAGCTCCCACGGGCGGGCCGTAAAGGCGTAGGGTTTCGAAGTCAGCGCGCCGACCGGGCACAGGTCAATGATGTTGCCCTGCAGATTGCTGTCCAACGTTTCATTCAGGTAGCTGGTGATCTCGGCGTCTTCACCGCGCCCCGTCTGGCCCATCTGATGGATGCCAGCCACTTCGGAGGTGAATCGTACGCAGCGGGTACAGCTGATGCAGCGGGTCATGGTGGTGGCAACCAGTGGACCAAGATCCAGATCATCAACCGAGCGCTTGGGCTCTTTGAACCGGGTTTCCGAGATACCATAGGCCATCGCCTGGTCCTGCAGATCACATTCGCCACCCTGATCGCAGATCGGGCAATCCAGCGGGTGGTTGATCAGCATGAATTCCATCACGCCTTCGCGGGCCTTTTTGACCATCGGAGAGTTGGTTTTCACTACCGGCGGCTGGCCCTCGGGACCGGGACGCAGATCTCGTACCTGCATGGCACAAGAGGCCGCCGGTTTTGGCGGGCCGCCAACAACTTCGACCAGACACATGCGGCAGTTGCCCGCAATGGTCAGGCGTTCGTGGTAACAGAAACGGGGAATCTCGACCCCGGCCTCTTCACAGGCCTGGATCAGGGTCATCGCCCCATCCACTTCGATCTCTGTACCGTCAATGTTGATCTTGCGCAGGTCAGACATGGTCTATTTCGCCCTCAGTAGCGCGCCAATCGCGCTGGATTTATCAATTTCCGCGTGCCCAAACACGCAGAAGGTTTCAGGGGAGCCATAATCAACGCCATTGGCCTTGAGAAACTGCTCACCCTTGGCGCGCATCCGCGCCTTTTCACTGTCCGATTCCACATAGGCGCGGATTTCGGAATCCGAATAGCCCAGATCATTGGCCTTGGAGCGTAACGTCCAGGCCATCCCCAGCGCCTTCATCCGGCGCGGGTCGATGCTGTGGCAGTTATCGCTGATCTCATGCGCCAGTGCGGCGGCAAAAATGATATTTTCGACCTGTGGAACATCCCGCAGGCTGGGTTTGGCGCTGGCCGCCCCCGGCAAGGTCGCAACGCAAAGGGCAACAGCGGCAATAAGGGTACGGGTCATGGGTCTCTCCTGAACAGTGGAGCCCCCATTCCGTGCAACGCAGCTACCGCTATTCAATAGCAGCGTGCCGCGCAGACCCTGATATGCCGCAAATCCGCTCACGATTGACATTTCCCCTGGAACACCGCCGCCCCATCCACCAGACGCAACTGCGTCTCGGGATCTTGCGGGTCTACATCCCAGTCGATGAGTGACGTGCCATAGCCCGCCTCGATCAAACAATAGGTAACACCCGAATGATAGGCCGCCTGACGGGCGCCATCCAGTGACAGCGCCGCGTCATAGACCTCGACCGTGAAGTCCGCGCGCGAGGCTTTCTTGTCCACGGCCTTGGTTTTGATCTTGAACTGCACCCCATCGTAATAGGGCCGCTTGCTTTTTGCTTTATCGCAGCCAGCAAGGGCAACAGCGCCCAGCAAGAGCACAACAGGCAGAACCACTTTGCCAAATGTCATCTGGGTCATAATCCCGCTCACTCCGCCGCCATCGCGCCCATGCGGCCGGTCTTATTGGCCTTGATGCGGTCTTCGATTTCCTCACGGAAGTTGCGGATCAGACCTTGGATTGGCCATGCAGCCGCATCCCCTAGCGCACAGATGGTGTGGCCTTCGACCTGCTTGGTCACGTCCCACAGCATATCGATCTCTTCCAGCTCGGCCTCGCCTTTGACCAAACGGTCCATGACGCGCATCATCCAGCCGGTGCCTTCGCGACACGGGGTACACTGGCCGCAGCTTTCGTGTTTATAGAACTTGGCCAGCCGCCAGATTGCTTTGATGATGTCGGTGTTCTTGTCCATGACAATCACAGCCGCAGTGCCAAGGCCCGAGCCCAGATCGTTGCGCAGATAGTCAAAGTCCATAATCGCGTCGCGCATGTTTTCACCGCGAACGCAAGGAACGGACGAGCCACCGGGGATCACAGCAAGCAGGTTATCCCAGCCACCTTGGATGCCACCACAATGTTTTTCAATCAGCTCTTCGAAGGAAATCGACATTGCCTCTTCAACCACACAGGGGTTGTTGACGTGACCGGAAATGCCAAACAGCTTGGTGCCAACGTTGTTGGGGCGACCAAACGAGCTGAACCACTCAGGGCCGCGCCGCAGGATAGTCGGCACAACAGCGATGGATTCAACGTTGTTCACGGTTGATGGGCAACCATACAGACCAGCGCCAGCCGGGAACGGCGGCTTCATCCGGGGCATGCCCTTTTTGCCCTCTAAGCTTTCGATCAATGCGGTTTCTTCACCGCAGATATAGGCCCCTGCCCCGTGGTGCAGGAACAGATCAAAGTCCCAACCGGATTTGGCAGCGTTTTTGCCCAGCAGACCAGCCGCGTAAGCTTCGTCGATGGCGTTTTGCAGCGCTTCTTTTTCGCGGATGTATTCGCCGCGGATGTAGATGTAGCAGGTATGCGCGTTCATTGCGAAGGATGCGATCAGCGCGCCTTCGATCAGCGTATGCGGATCGTGACGCATGATTTCGCGGTCTTTACAGGTGCCGGGCTCGGATTCATCAGCGTTGATCACCAGATAGGCTGGGCGACCATCGCTTTCCTTGGGCATAAACGACCATTTCAGGCCCGTAGGGAAACCCGCACCACCGCGACCGCGAAGCCCTGAATCCTTCATCGACTGCACGATCCAGTCGCGACCCCTGGCAAGGATCGCTGCGGTGCCATCCCAATGGCCACGCGCCTGCGCACCCTTCAACGTGCGATCATGCATACCATAGAGGTTGGTAAAGATCCGGTCCTGGTCTTTAAGCATGTCTGCCTACCTTTGGCTGTCCTGGCGCATGCGCCAGAGTTGAATAAGATTAACCACTGCATAAATCAAACCTGCCAAAGCGGCAAAGTCGAACAGCAAAGCAAAGCGCCCTGGCAGCCCAATTGCGGGGCCTACAAAAAGCGACAGGACAATCCAAGCCAGCATCGTTCCGGCAATCACCAGAGAGATGTGGCGCCCCTTTTGGGCAATGGCTAAGTCCTGTTCAGTGCTCATATGGTCCTATGTGTCTGGTCCCCGCCCAACCGGGCGGAGAAGTATTACTTATCGTAAGTGCCGTCGTCTTTGGCACGTTTAGCAAATTCGGTTTCTTCACCAGCGGCCAGTTGCTTGGCTTGCTCGATCCATCCATCACGCTCGATCCGACCTTTGAACTTGAGCCGGGCATCAACCCAAGCGATCTCGGCTTCACCCCAGGCTGCGACTTGATCAAAGTGGAAAAAGCCAAGCTCGTTCAGCGTTTCTTCCAGCTTGGGGCCGACACCTTTCAGCAGCTTCAGGTTATCTGCCTTGCCACCGCGAGCAGCCTTCAGAACCTCGGGTTCAGCCTCAGCAGCGGCTTCAGCCTTGGGCGCCGCCGCCTTCTTGGCTGGCGCAGCTTTCTTGGCAGCCTTTTTGGCCTCTTCTGCCTGCTTGGCCGCAGGTTTCGGAGCTGCAGGAGCTGGCGGAGTTGGTGCTTCGGCTGCACGTCCCGCGACAACACCGTTTTTGCCAACCCATGGGGTCAGCAAAGGCACTTCGTCGCCCTGAATACGCTTGATGGTATCGCCAAGATCAGCGGCGAGCTGAACGCTTGCGTTATGCTGAACCTTGCCGCTGTCGTGGTCCTGCAACGAGGTCAGGCCAGACAGAGGTTCCGAGCTATAACGACCGTTTTGCGGGCCCGGTGTCGGCACTTTGCCAGCGGCCAGATCGTCCAGCAGTTTGGCAAAGCCGTCTGCGGTGAGATCTTCGTAGTAGTCTTTGCCGATCTGCGCCATCGGAGCGTTGGTGCAAGAGCCCAGGCACTCGACCTCTTCCCAGGAGAAGCGGCCATCACCCGACAGGGCGTGTGGCTTGTTGGCAATTTTCTCTTTGCAGACCGCAACCAGATCTTCGGCACCACAGATCATGCAGGACGTGGTGCCGCAGATCTGAATGTGGGCAACCGAGCCAACGGGCTGAAGCTGGAACATGAAGTAGAACGAGGCAACTTCGAGCACGCGGATATAGGCCATATCCAACATGTCAGCGATGCCCTCGATGGCGGGTTTCGACAACCAGCCCTCTTGTTCCTGAGCGCGCCACAGCAGCGGAATGACAGCCGAGGCCTGACGGCCATCGGGGTATTTGGTGATCTGTCCTTCGGCCCAGGCCTGGTTGGCTGGGGTGAAGGCAAAGCTATCGGGTTGTTCAGCGTGAAGACGGCGCAGCATCAATTCGTCTTTCTGTGTTTGTTGCCTGCGAGGATGCCTCCGGCGGGAGTATTTTCAGCAAAAAGACGCTGGGAAAGAGGAGTAAAGATCAACGGTCAATCTCCCCAAACACAACATCCATGGTACCGATGATGGCAGCAACGTCGGCCAGCTGGTGGCCGGTGGCCATATAATCCATTGCCTGCAAATGCAGGAAGCCCGGCGCGCGGATCTTGGTGCGGTAGGGTTTGTTGGACCCGTCTGCCACCAGATAGACGCCGAATTCGCCCTTGGGGGCTTCGACAGCGGCGTAGACTTCACCGGCGGGCACGTGGAACCCTTCGGTGTAAAGCTTGAAGTGGTGGATCAGGCTTTCCATCGAGGTTTTCATGTCGCCGCGCTTTGGTGGGCTCAGCTTGCCACGGGTCATCACTTCGCCCGGGCAGTCGCGCAATTTGGCGACACATTGGCGAATGATCGAGATCGACTGGCGCATTTCTTCCATGCGGACCAAGTAACGGTCATAGCAGTCGCCATTTTTGCCGACAGGAATTTGGAACTCAAACTCATCGTAGCACTCGTAGGGCTGCGAACGACGCAGATCCCAGGCCATGCCAGATCCCCGCACCATCACGCCCGAGAAACCATAGTCCAGAATGTCCTGCTCGCTGACCACGCCAATGTCGCAGTTACGCTGCTTGAAAATCCGGTTTTCGGTCAACAAGCCATCGATGTCATCCAGGCGCGCCGGGAACTCGTGGCTCCAGGCCTCGATGTCATCAATCAGTGCATCCGGCAGATCCTGGTGCACACCACCGGGACGGAAATAGGCTGCGTGCAAACGGGCGCCACTGGCGCGCTCGTAGAACACCATCAGCTTTTCACGCTCTTCAAAGCCCCAGAGCGGCGGCGTCAGCGCGCCCACATCCATGGCCTGAGTGGTGACGTTCAGCAGGTGGTTCAGGATACGGCCGATTTCCGAGTAGAGCACCCGGATCAGCGACCCACGACGCGGCACTTCAACGCCGGTCAGTTTCTCGATCGCCAAACACCATGCATGTTCCTGATTCATCGGCGCCACATAGTCGAGGCGGTCGAAATATGGCAGGTTCTGCAGGTAGGTGCGGCTTTCCATCAGCTTTTCGGTGCCACGGTGCAACAGGCCGATGTGCGGATCGCAGCGTTCAACAATCTCGCCGTCCAGTTCCAGCACCAGACGCAACACGCCGTGCGCCGCCGGGTGCTGCGGGCCGAAGTTGATGTTGAAATTGCGGATCTTCTGTTCGCCGGTCAAAGCGTCTTCGAAACCTTTGGAGCCGTCCATCATTTCGTCTCCTCTTTCTTCTCGTCACCCGGCAGGATGTATTCAGCACCCTCCCAGGGAGACATGAAATCAAACTGACGATATTCCTGCACCAGGTTCACCGGTTCATAGACAACACGCTTTTGCGCCTCGTCATAGCGAACTTCGGTATAACCTGTGGTAGGAAAATCCTTGCGCAGCGGGTGACCACGGAAACCATAGTCAGTCAGAATGCGACGCAGGTCCGGGTGGCCCGTGAACAGCACACCGTACATGTCATAGACTTCCCGCTCAAACCAGTTGGCCGAAGGGTGAATGTCGACAATCGATGGCACCATTTCATCTTCGCGCACCGAAACCCGCAGGCGGATGCGGTGGTTCTGGTACATCGACAGGAAGTGATAGACCACGTCGAAACGCTTGGCGCGTTCAGGGTAGTCGACACCGGCAATATCCACCAGTGACGAGAATTTGCAGCTGCGGTCTGTCTTCAGGAACTCGACAAAGCCAGTGATATTGGCGGGGGCCACATCGACGTTCAGCTCGCCGTGGGAGATATCCCAACCCAAGATACAATCGGGCCGTTTCTGCTCCAGGTATGAGCCAAGCTCTCTCAACGCTTCAGTCATCAAATAATCTCCAACTCAGCGCCGATCAGCGCACCAGGGTGCCAGTGCGGCGAATCTTGCGTTGCAGTTGCAACAAGCCATACAGCAGCGCCTCGGCTGTTGGGGGGCAGCCCGGCACGTAGATATCAACCGGCACAATGCGGTCACAGCCACGCACAACCGAATAGCTGTAGTGATAGTAACCACCACCATTGGCGCAGGACCCCATCGAGATCACATAACGCGGCTCGGGCATCTGATCATAGACTTTGCGCAGCGCTGGCGCCATTTTGTTAGTCAGCGTACCGGCAACAATCATCACGTCCGACTGACGAGGAGAGGCACGCGGCGCAATCCCAAAACGCTCGGCATCATAGCGCGGCATCGAAGTGTGCATCATCTCAACCGCACAGCAGGCCAGACCAAAGGTCATCCAGTGCAAGGAACCTGTACGGGCCCAGTTGATGATATCTTCAGCCGAGGTCAGCAGAAACCCTTTGTCCTGCAGCTCAGCATTCAGCGCCTGGGTGACAACTTCTTTGTCGACACCTGCCGTATTAGCTCCGGTCATCACTCCCATTCCAGGGCCCCTTTTTTCCATTCATAGGCAAAGCCGATGGTCAGAACGCCCAGGAACACCATCATGGACCAGAACGAAGCGTCACTAAGGTCCTTGAAGCCAACGGCCCAGGGAAACAGAAACGCAATTTCCAGATCAAAAATGATGAACAGAATCGACACCAGATAGAACCGGACATCAAATTTCATACGTGCGTCATCGAAGGCATTGAAACCGCACTCATACGCACTTACTTTTTCCGGGTCAGGATTGCGCACAGCCAGCACAACGGCTGCTAAAATAAGGACAATTCCAAGGCCGACCGCAACGGCCAGAAACACCAGAATCGGGAGATATTCCCGCAACATCTCTTCCACGAGTGGCTCCTTTCCTGCGCGCATTTCGCCGCGCGCGGTCAATTGGCGTGTTGACTTGGGCTGTGTCTACTCTCGCGATTTGCCAGCGTCAACCAAGGCATTGTTAATCATGAAGGGTCTGTAAATCGCCGCGACATAGCGCGACCATTGCACTTAATCCTTATTGTTTTAATAAGAAATCACCATCACAACCGCAAAGCCCTTCATAACAAGCCGATGCGCCTTAACAGGTATTTTCCAGTCAGGTTATCAGGTCTGCCACCGTGGCTTACGACGGTCAAAAAATGCGCCGATACCTTCTTCAGCTTCCTCTGTTTGCCATCGCCTCACCAGCGCTTCGATGGTCATATCAATGACGGTATCGTCAATTATTGGCCCCAGATCCCGGGCCAACTGTTTTGCAGCGGCCACGGCACCCGGCGCGCAGTTCAAATAGGGTAAGGCTTCGGCCTCGACAGCTTCAGCCAATTGGTCTGCCGGAACAGCCCGAGCCAGAAGCCCCAATTCAACGGCTTCCGCCGCACCAAACAGTCGCGAAGACATAAACACCCTGCGCGCCTTGGCCTCGCCCATGCGGGCCATGACGTAGGGGCCAATCGTGGCGGGAATGATTCCCAGTTTGGTTTCGGTCAGCCCCATTTTTAGGTGATCAACACCGATAGCCACATCACAAACCGAGGCCATGCCAACTCCGCCGCCAAAAGCATTGCCCTGCAATGCCCCTATCAAGGGCTTAGGAATGGTATTCAGCGCCTGCAGCATTTCGGCCAGCTTACGCGCCTCCACAAAACGGGTCGCCGAATCCGCCGCCATCTGCGCTCGCATCCAGCCAAGATCCCCACCGGCACAGAAACTCTTGCCGGTGCCGGTCAACACAACCACCCGGATCGCATCGTCCGCCGCGATCTGTTGTGCAGCAGTAGTCAGCTCACTGATCATTTCGCCAGACATCGCATTGTGCTTTTCCGGCCTGTTCAAGGTCAGCACGGCCACTCCGCGAGCGTCAGCAACCAAAGTTATGGTGTTGAACATTCACTTCCCTATTGTTTTAGCTTCGCAAAGGCAGCGCCAGCGTCAAGAGGCTCGCATTGTCCGCGCCATGTCAGCCGCCTGTGCCAATATCCCGGCATCCAATCCAGTTTCATACCCCAACCGTGTCAGGTGTTCATGCACGGCCTCAGTCGCGACATTCCCCGCCGCACCGGGTGCAAAGGGACAGCCGCCAAGTCCGCCAACAGCGGCATCAAACACCCGCACTCCCAGTGAGAGCGCCGCATCGATGTTGTCCATCGCCCGCCCCGAGGTATCGTGAAAATGCCCCGACAGCCGGGTCGCGGGCACCGCCTCGCGCACTGCGAGCAACATTCGCGCCACCGAATCCGGTGTGGCCTGACCAAGGGTATCCCCCAGCGAAATCTCATAACATCCCAATGCAAACAGACGATCTGCCAGTTCAGCCACCTTTTCAGGTGCAGTTGCCCCGTCATAAGGACAGTCCGTCACACAAGAGATATACCCCCGCACCGGCAGATCGGAATGGCGGGCAGCCTTCAGGATAGGCTCAAATCTTTCAATCGATTCCGCAATTGTGGCGTTGATATTCGCTTTGGAAAATCCTTCCGAGGCCGAGGCAAACACCGCGATCTCATCAGCCTTGGCACTCACCGCGTCATCGTAGCCACGCATATTGGGCGTCAAAGCCGCATAACGCACCCCTTCGGCCCGTTTGATGCCAGCCAGAACCTCGCCACTGCCAGCCATCTGCGGCACTTTCTGCGCAGATACAAAACTGGCCACTTCGATCCGGTTGAACCCAGCGCGGCTCAGGCAATCAACCAGCGCGACTTTCTCGGCAACAGGGATTTCATGCTTTTCATTTTGCAGACCATCACGCGGCCCAACTTCAAAAACCTCTACCCTGTCACCCATGCCATCGCTCCCGTTTCTTTTTGCATAAATACTCAAGTCCCACATCACAGCCTGCGGTCCGGTTGCTGTTTTGGCAAGATTATTCGCTTTCTTCGCGCAATCGGACCAGCGCGGCCCCAGCCTCAACCTGATCTCCTTCAGCAGCCATAACCTCGGCCACCACACCATCCCGGGCCGCCAGCAGTGAATGTTCCATCTTCATCGCCTCCAGCACCGCCAACCGGTCGCCTTCACTCACCACCTGCCCTGCCGTAGCAAATACCGCCTTGATCAACCCCGGCATTGGCGCCTCGATCACATTGGTGTCGCCACCCGCATGAGCGTCGCGATCCAAAAGGTCAGTCACCTCAAAGACCAATCCGTAGCCGTCAAACACTGTAATGGAGTTCTCAGACCGCACTGCCTTGGGCATCAAATCACTGCCGATGATCCAATTGTCACCACGACGGTTCGCCACGATCTCGTGTCCGGCGACATGCCAGATCTGTCGATCGGCCCCGTCAACTTCAACCTGAGCCTCAAATTCCTCGCCCTGCCAACTGAGCGACACCGACCGACGCAGTGGCGCCCAGAGGGTGAAGCCAGCGTCCTGCTCGCTCTCGATCAGATCTAGAGCCAACATGGCCGCAGTTACCATATGGTGAGACTCCGCTTCCGGCGCGGCAGCCAAAGCATCAAGATCCCGGGCAATCAACCCGGTGTCGACCTCTCCGCGGGCGAAATCCTGATGCGCGGCCAGCGCCCCAAGAAAGGCGAGGTTGGTAACAGTACCGGCCACCTCAGTCCCTTCCAGTGCTCGGCTCAAACGCGCCAGCGCCACGGCACGGGTTGGACCATGTACGATCACCTTGGAAATCATCGGATCATACCAAGGACTGATGGTATCCCCGGCCCGCACGCCGCTATCCGCACGGCAGCCGCCGGGAAACTCTAGGTGGGTCAGAATACCAGTCGCAGGCAAGAAACCCTTGGGCACATCCTCGGCATAAAGCCGCGCCTCAAAAGCGTGACCGTTGATCTTCAGGTCTTCTTGCTGCTTCGGCAAGCGCTCACCAGCCGCGACACGCAACTGCCATTCCACCAGATCCACCCCAGTGATGGCCTCGGTCACTGGGTGCTCCACCTGCAGGCGGGTGTTCATTTCCATGAACCAGAACCCATCAGCGCGCAGGCCGCCCGACCCATCAACGATAAATTCGACCGTGCCTGCGCCCTTATAACCTATGGCCTCGGCGGCACGAACCCCGGCCTGCCCCATGGCCGCGCGCATCTCAAGCGTCATGCCCGGCGCCGGTGCTTCCTCAATCACCTTTTGATGGCGGCGCTGCAGCGAGCAGTCGCGTTCAAACAAATGCACCGCCTGGGTGCCATCGCCGAACACCTGAATTTCAATATGGCGAGGCTGCTGGATATATTTCTCAACCAGCACATCCGGATTGCCAAATGACGTGATCGCTTCGCCACGCGCGCTTTCCAGTGCCGCCATGAAGTCTTCCGCCCGCTCGACCAGCCGCATGCCCTTGCCGCCACCGCCCGCCACAGCCTTGATCAGCACCGGATAGCCGATGCCATCTGCAGCGCCTGCCAAGTGTTCGCTGTCTTGATTGGAGCCGTGATAGCCCGGCACCACGGGAACTCCGGCCTGTTCCATCAGCACCTTGGCGGCGTCTTTCAACCCCATGGCTCGGATCGCGTCTGCGGATGGCCCAATAAACGTCAGGCCCGCCGCGTCTAGAGCGTCAACAAAACCTGGATTCTCAGACAGGAAACCATAACCAGGATGAATTGCCTGGGCTCCGCAGTTCAAGGCAACAGCAATGATCTCATCGCCCAATAAGTAACTGTCGGCTGGTGCCGGTCCATGACCAATGTGGTAGGCTTCATCCGCCAATGCGACATGTTTGGCATCCCGGTCGGCATCGGAATAGACTGCCACGGTTTTCACCCCCATGGCGCGGGCAGTTTCCATCACGCGGCAAGCAATCTCACCACGGTTGGCAATCAGGATTTTGTCAAACATGCGTTTGGTCCTTTGGCATATGATGGTGCCGGGGGCTGTCTGCCCCCGGACCCCCGAAGGTATTTGAAACAAGAAGAAGCATCAGGCTTACATTCTGAACACGCCAAAGCGTGTCTCTTCGATCGGAGCATTTAGCGCGGCACTGAGTGACAGCGACAGCACGTCTCGGCTTTTGCGAGGGTCGGTAATACCGTCATCCCACAGTCGCGCCGAAGCGTAGAGCGGGTGGCTTTGCTCTTCGAACATATCGATGGTGGGTTGCTTAAAGGCAGCCTCTTCTTCGGCGCTCCAGCTCCCTCCATTGCGTTCGATACCGTCCCGTTTGACCGTGGCCAAAACACCTGCGGCCTGTTCGCCGCCCATCACCGAGATGCGGCTGTTGGGCCATGTCCACAGGAAACGTGGCTGGTAAGCGCGCCCTGCCATACCGTAGTTGCCCGCCCCAAATGAGCCGCCGACCAGCATAGTGATTTTGGGCACATTCGTTGACGCCACCGCGGTCACCATCTTGGCACCGTGACGGGCAATGCCCTCGTTTTCGTATTTGCGACCCACCATGAAACCAGTGATGTTTTGCAGGAACACCAGCGGGATTTTGCGTTGCGAACAAAGCTCTACAAAATGCGCGCCTTTTTGCGCCGCTTCCGAGAACAGCACGCCGTTGTTGGCAATGATGCCAATCGGGCAACCTTTGAGGTGGGCAAAACCGGTGACCAGGGTTTCACCATATCGAGCTTTAAACTCATCAAAGCGCGAGCCATCCACCAACCGCGCGATGACCTCGCGGATGTCATAAGGTGTGCGTAAATCACCTGGCACCACGCCGAGGATTTCCTCGGGGTCATAGGCGGGCTCTTCTGGACTTACCCAATTCACCGTTTGTGGTTTGCGTAAGTTCAACGACAACACCGCGCGCCGTGCCAGCGCCAGCGCGTGGGCATCATCTTCAGCCAGGTAATCAGCCACGCCTGACAGCCGCGTGTGAACATCACCGCCGCCGAGATCCTCGGCGCTGACAATCTCTCCCGTTGCGGCCTTGAGCAGCGGTGGACCGGCCAGAAAGATAGTCCCCTGATCGCGCACGATGATGGTTACGTCGGACATCGCCGGCACATAGGCGCCACCTGCGGTGCAGCTGCCCATCACCACGGCGATCTGAGCAATACCCTTAGCCGACATCCGCGCCTGATTGTAGAAAATTCGGCCAAAGTGATCACGGTCGGGAAAAACCTCATCCTGCTGAGGCAGGTTGGCGCCGCCGCTATCCACCAGATAGATGCAGGGCAGATGGTTTTCCTCGGCAATTTCCTGCGCGCGAAGGTGTTTTTTCACCGTCATTGGGAAATAGGTACCGCCCTTAACCGTGGCGTCATTGCAGACCACCATGACATCCTGACCCTGCACCCGACCAATGCCAGCAATCACCCCTGCGCCGGGCGCCGCATTACCGTACATGTCATGCGCCGCAGTGGCGCCAATTTCAAGGAACGGAGAGCCAGGATCGAGCAGGTTAGCCACCCGGCGGCGCGGCAGCATCTTGCCCCGGCTTTCGTGGCGGGCGCGCGAGCGATCACCGCCGCCCATGCGGGCTGCCTCGGCCACTTCGGAGATCTGCGCCAATGCGTCGAGATGCGCCGCGCGGTTTGCTTTGAAGCCTTCGGATGAGGGCAGCGCTTTGGACTTGAGTTTCATGATTGGTCCTTATTCATTGGCGAAAATCCTTCGCTCACTGGCTCGTCTCAATTCTCTTGCTTCATGCCATGCCGCCAGAGCGTCGCCATAGGCACACAACACTTCTTGCGTCAGTTCCCTGTCCTGAACATTTTTACAGTCAAAATTGTTCAGTCTATCGATCTGCATCCCCAACACTGACGTAGACGGGCGTTCATAAGACAGCATTTCCGCTATCTCAGGGGAACCAAGTGTGGAACCCTTTTCCCTTTCCCTGACCGCGTCGCTATTCAACCATCCAGTTGCCTCAGCCACACATTCTTGCAGACCATGCAGGTCCAAGCTCAAATTGCAAAATTTGACGGCTTGGGAGACGCATTGTCCATCCATCACAATAGAATATTGTCCGTTCGGCACATGTCCCGTGCAGTCTGTCAGGAACCCTGCAGTATCAAACCGTTGGTCTTCACCAAGATCCGACGCAGCAACTGGCGAAACGGAAAGGACCATTGCGGCCCAAATCATTGCACGAGCAAAGAACTCTTTCATCGTAGCTTCCCCTCCGCCGCCGCCCGGCGCTTCAACTCCTTACGGATCACTTTGCCGGTCACCGTCATCGGCAGCTCCGCAACAAAACTTATCTCGCGCGGATAAGAATACTGGGCCAGATGGCTTTTGACGTGATCTTGCAGTTCTTTCGCCGTCACTAGAATCCCGGGTTTCAACACCACATAGGCCTTGACGATCTCGGTTCGCATCTCATCTGGTTTTCCCACCACCCCAACAGTCACCACCGCCGGATGGGTCAGCAGGCAGTCCTCGATCTCGGCCGGGCCGATGCGATAGCCAGAGGAAGTGATCACATCATCCTCACGCCCGACAAACCGCAAATAATCGCCTTCCCAGACACCTCGATCGCCAGTGATCAGCCAATCACCATGGAACTTGGCTGCCGTCTCGACCGGGCGGTTCCAGTATTCCAGCATCATCGAAGCTGAACCACGACGCACAGCAACATCGCCTTCCTCCAGCGTCAGCTGACCATCGGCGCCCAGCACCGCCAGATCATGCCCCGGCACCACCTTGCCGATGCATCCCGGGCGCGGTTCAAAATCGGCGTTACAAGACGAGGCCACCATATTACACTCGGTTTGGCCATAGAATTCGTTGATATTCACGCCAAGACGACGCCGGCCCCAAGCGAGCATCTCCGCGCCCAGGGGCTCTCCACCCGAGGCAACCGAGCGCAAGCCGTCGAGCCCCTGCCCGGCTGCCTTGAGCATGCGCAGGGCTGTCGGCGGAAAGAACACGTTGCGCACATCGCCGCGTGCGATCACATCGGCGCAGGCCTCGGGGGTGAATTTGTCCAGCCGCGAGGCTACCACTGGCACTCCTAACGCCAATCCCGGCATCGCCACATCAAACAACCCGCCGATCCAGGCCCAGTCTGCTGGGGTCCACAGGCAATCCCCCTGCTGGCCCAGATGATCGTGGCTGATCGAGACACCAGGCAAATGGCCGGTTAACACCCGGTGGCCATGCAGCGCGCCTTTGGGGCTGCCAGTGGTTCCAGATGTATAGATCAGTACAGCCGGAGTATCCGGTGTTGTATCGGCAAATGCCACCACTCCGCCGGACAACCCAGCCTGCTCCACTATCACCGCTTCGGCCAAGTCCTCCAACAGATCGGCGCCCTCGGCATCGGTAAAGACAAGTCTTACTCCGGCGTCGCCTGCACGGCTGGCCAATGCGTCGCGTTTGAACAGCTTGAACAGCGGCACTGAAATGGCACCCACTTTCCACGCCGCCAAATGTGCCGCGACGCACCACGGAGATTGGCTCAGCAACACCCCAACGCGATCGCCAGGCTGAAGTCGGGTGCTCAAGTAGCGGGCCAGACCGTCGACCATTTCGGCAAGATCACCATAGCTGACATCGACTCGTTGAGGACCCGTCAGATCAACGATCGCCAATTGTTCGGCGGGATGCGCCAAGACCTGAGCCGCCATGTTAAGACGCTCGGGTAGATCCCAGTCAAAAGGTGCAGGGCTGGCAATCATTGGGTCAGCCTCCGAGTTGGAATTGTTCCAGACGGATCGACTGCTCGCCGGTCATCCGCATCAAGCAAGACAATACAGCTGGCCCGCCGCCACTGCCGCCGCCCCAAAGCGATTGCTCAAAATCACAACTGGCATCCCGATAGGCGATCCACGCCCGTTGCATGTTCAGCAGTGCAGGAGCTGTTTTGGGCGCTGACGAGCCGATTTCGGCCATCTCAGCATCCATTGCCTTAGCATCCCCACGAACCTGCTTGTAAACGCGATTTAGCCGGGCATCCCAATAGTCATGCTCAAAATCCAAGCAATGCATCATGCCAATGGTGGTGCTGCCATCTGATGTGGCGTTCATGCAGGCACTGGCGGAGTCCCCGATACAGGCGCGCTTGGCGTCAGGCGTTGTGGTTTGTTCGACACAGGTCTGTGATGCTTGGTCCGAATAGTGCAGATCCTGGGCAGTGACCGCTGTACTTAGTAACAGCGCCGCAACGATCAAAGCACACTTCACGTCATCGATCCCATCAGCTCGCGGCCAATCAGCATACGGCGAATTTCCGAGGTCCCAGCACCAATTTCCATCAGCTTGGCATCGCGGAAGATCCGACCCACCGGGTTATCGGACAGATAGCCAGCCCCGCCCAGCGCCTGCACAGCCTGATGCGCCTGCACCATGGCTTGCTCGGAGGCATAGAGACAGCAGGCCGCCGCATCCTGTCGGGTAACCGTGCCACGATCACAGGCCTTGGCAACTTCGTAGACATAGGCTCGGGCTGAATTCATCGCTGTATACATGTCTGCTATCTTGCCCTGCATCAGCTGGAACGAGCCGATTGGCTTACCAAATTGCTTACGTTCAGCCAGATAGGGCATCATCTCATCCATACAAGATGCCATAATCCCAGTGCCAATGCCCGCCAGAACAACGCGTTCATAATCAAGCCCGGACATCAGCACAGCAACGCCGCGCCCTTCTTCGCCCAACACGTTCTCAAACGGTACCTGGACGTCATCAAAGATCAGCTCAGCGGTGTTCGAGCCGCGCATGCCCAGTTTGTCGAAATGCGGCGAGGTTGAAAATCCGGTCATTTCCTTCTCAACGATGAAAGCCGTGATGCCCTTTGATCCGGCTTCGGGATCCGTCTTGGCATAGACCACCAGCGTGTCAGCATCCGGACCATTTGTGATCCAGTACTTGTTGCCGTTCAGCCGGTAATGGTCGTTACGCTTCTCGGCCCGCAGCGACATCGACACCACGTCAGATCCAGCACCGGCCTCAGACATGGCCAGCGCTCCAACATGGTCGCCAGACACCAGACCCGGCAGATATTTCGCCCGCTGCTCATCCGTACCGTTCAGTTTGATCTGGTTGACACACAGGTTCGAGTGCGCACCATAAGACAGGGACACCGAGGCACTGGCACGCGCCACTTCTTCAACTGCGATAGTATGGGCCAGATAGGACATACCCGCGCCGCCAAATTCCTCGGGCACCGTGACCCCCAGCAATCCCAGATCACCCATCTCTTTCCACAGCTCGGCAGGAAATTCATTGCTCTGGTCAATCTGCTGCGCCATCGGCCGAACCCGATCCTGCGCCCAGCGATGCACCATATCGCGCAGAGCATTCACGTCTTCACCAAGATCGAATTGCATGCTGGCATTGAACATTGTGGGTTCCCTCCCCGGGTCATCTGCAAGTTATCTGAACGCTTGTTCAATTTAATAGGTCAGGCTTTGATTCGCGTCAACCACAGTGCACCGGGCCCATGTTGGGGTTTCAGTTGCCTTGAAACACCGCGCCAACTTCTGCTCGGATGATACGGGCGATCAAAGCGCAGTCATCCAGGCTAAAGGTCAATGGCACCCGCATATCCAGGATCCCAGCCAAAACGCGATCACTCTGCGGCAAACTTTGGCTCGGCGCATAGTGCCAATTATCATAGCGCGAGGTAAAGGCAGCGGGCTCGGGCGCACCAAACCACTTCAGCTCCACCCCGCGCGCAGCGCAGCGAAGCAGCACGTCCTGTACCTTGTCAGCCGACCAATCGAGCAGCAGAAACTGGATCGAAGAGCCGACATAGGTTTCCGCCTCGGGCCGTTCAATCACCCGCAGCCCCGGCGTATCGCGCAATCCTGCCTCGACACAGCGATAGCGTTCGTTCCAGCGCGCCACTTGCGCATCCAGATCGCGCAGTTGTGGCCGCAGAATGGCGGCGCGCAGATTGTCCATGCGGCCCGAGATATTGGGGGTATCGTATTTAATGCGCTCAAAAGCTGACGGATCCGGGGCCGCTAAGTGGCGCTCGAACAACATATAGGATCCTGACAGCAAGATAGCCCGAGCGGCGATGTCTTCATCATCCGTGATGAGCAGACCGCCTTCGCCCGCGTTCACATGTTTATAAGTCTGGCACGAATAACAACCAACAGCGCCCTGGCGCCCCGAAGCAATACCATGCCATGAGGCCCCCATGGTGTGGGCACAGTCTTCGATCACGGTGATGTCTGCGTCATCACAGATCTGCATCAGGCGGTCCATATCACACAAATGCCCGCGCATATGGCTCAGCATCAGCACCCGTGCGTGCCCTGCCTTCGCCGCCAGATCATCCAAATCAATGACCAGATCCTCGGTGACGTCGACGAACATCGGTTCGGCCCCCAGCGAGGCAATCGCCCCCGGCACAGGTGCCAAGGTAAAGGCGTTGGTCAGCACCCGGTCGCCCGCCTTCACGCCGACCGCACGCAGGGCGGTGGCAAGCGCATACCCACCCGAAGCCACTGCAAGGCAATATTTCGCTCCCAGTTGCACGGCGAATTCCTGCTCCAACAGGGCCGCCTCGCCCAATTCATCTGCCTCGACGTTGTATCGGTGCAAACGTCCGTGCCGCATAACTGCCAGCGCCGCCTCAATTGCGGCGTCCGACAATGGTTCTTGCTGGGTAAAACTACCTAAAAAAATCTCATTCATTCATCTTTTTTGAGCCGCTGACAGGGGATGGTCAAGGGGCTGCGTCGTCAAAAACATCACAACCCAACCGGCAAATATCATCCAATCAAACGGGTCACCATTTCTGGAAGGTCGTCAAAGTGATGCAGCAAACCCTCGGGCTTCAACGCAGCCATGTCTTCGCCCGATGGACCAAATGTCACCAATACTGATGGAACGCCCGCAGCTGCCGAGGTATTGCGATCTGTATCGCTGTCGCCGATCAGAATTGTCTTGGCCGGATCCCCCCCCGCCCGGCGCGCCGCCTCACGCAGGGGTTCGGGATCAGGTTTACGAACAGGCAAGGTGTCGGCCCCTACCAATGATGCAAAAGCTTCGCGCACACCCAGCTTGGTTAACAGTAACTCAGCCAGTGCCTCGGGCTTATTGGTACAAATACCAACACCGTAGCCAGCATTGCTAAGGTTTTCGACAGCAGCCATCGCACCTGGATACAGCACTGTATGCAGGGCTATCGACTCTCGGTATGCATCCAAGAGTACAGGATAGTATTCATCTACAACCGAAGCGTCACACTGCTGAACTCGCTCCAACCCATGGGTCAGCATCCTCCGCCCCCCGCGAAGGGCAACAGCAACATCTTCGGGACGGTCCAGCACATCGCCCAGCCCCATTTGTCGGAAACAGGTATTGGCCGCGGCCAGCAAATCGCCCGAGGTGTCAGCCAGTGTTCCGTCCAGATCAAAAATCACCGTTCGCATTCTCGCCCCTTTCGGCGTATTTTCGCCATATGTTATTGCAGATCGCAACCTTGTTTGATGCGCAGATGGCTTGCGCCGCGCCCCATAGCGGATAAAACGGGTTAAACAAGAAAACAAAGAGAAAATCTATATGAGCACCGCCCTGATCATCCTGGCCGCAGGCAAAGGCACTCGGATGAACTCTGATCTGCCCAAAGTCCTGCACCCGATCGCCCAGGCCCCAATGCTGGCTCACGCCATGCGCGCAGGTCGCGCCTTGGACCCGGACCAGACGGTTATCGTCGCCGGTCACGAGGCCGAGGCCGTCACCGCAGCCGTGGCAGAGATCGACGACGATGCGCAGGTGGTGTTGCAAACCGAACAGCTGGGCACCGCGCATGCCGTTGATCAGGCCCGTGCCGCGCTGGATGGGTTTGAGGGCGACGTGGTTGTTCTGTATGGCGACACGCCTTTTCTGCAGTCGGAAACGCTGGAACGGATGGTCGCGGCCCGCGCCGAGGCGGATCTTGTGATCCTTGGCTTCGAAGCTGCTGATCCTGCCCGCTATGGCCGTTTGGTCATGGATGGTGCCAGTTTGGAACGCATCGTTGAATACAAAGATGCCAGTGACACTGAACGCAGCATCAAATTCTGCAATTCCGGTCTGTTAGCTTGCGATGCCAAGCTGCTGTTCGAATTGATCGCCAAGGTCGGCAACCAAAACGCCTCGGGCGAATATTACCTCACCGATGTGGTCGAACTGGCTCGTGCCGACGGGCGCAGTGTCACTGCCATAGCTTGCGATGAATCTGAGACACTGGGTGTGAACTCGCGCGCTGATTTGGCCCGTGCCGATGCGGTATTCCAGACCCGTGCCCGTGCCGAATTACTGGACCTAGGCGTTACCCTGATGGCCCCCGAAACAGTCTATCTGTCGCTGGACACAGTGATTGGCCGCGACGCGGTGATTGAGCCCAATGTTGTGTTTGGCCCCGGCGTCACAGTCGAAAGCGGTGCTTTGATCCGGGCGTTTTCGCATCTCGAAGGCTGCCACGTTGGCAGTGGCGCCAAGGTCGGCCCATATGCCCGGTTGCGTCCCGGTACCGAGCTGGCCGAGAACACCCATATCGGCAACTTTGTTGAGATCAAAAACGCCGAGATCGCGGAGGGCGCCAAGGTCAATCACCTCAGTTATATCGGTGATGCCTCGGTTGGTACAAAAACCAACATTGGCGCTGGCACCATCACCTGTAACTATGATGGGGTGATGAAGCACCACACCGAAATTGGCGCTAATGCCTTTATCGGATCAAACACCATGTTCATTGCCCCAGTGAAAGTAGGCAACGAAGCCGTGACTGCAACCGGCACTGTAGTGACGAAGGATATTGAGGACGGCGCATTGTCGATGTCGCGCACACCACAAGTCAACAAGCCAGGCCGGGCCCAAAAACTGATGGATATACTGCGCGCCAAAAAGGCCCGCCGTGATGGGGGCAAAACCTGATGTGTGGAATTGTTGGAATACTTGGGCGTCACGAAGCAGCGCCCATTCTGGTCGAAGCCCTGAAACGGTTAGAATACCGAGGCTACGACAGCGCCGGGATCGCCACAGTTAACGAGGGCAATCTCGACCGCAGACGCGCCGTCGGGAAGCTGGTGAATCTGTCGGATCTGCTGGTGCATGATCCGCTGCCTGGGAAATCCGGCATTGGTCATACCCGCTGGGCCACCCATGGCGCGCCAACCGTCAGCAATGCGCATCCACATCGGGCTGGTTCTGTGGCGGTGGTTCACAATGGTATCATCGAAAATTATCGCAGCATTCGCGCTGAACTGTCCGAATGCGGCCTCGAGTTCCAAACAGAGACCGACACGGAAACCGTCGCTCTGATGACCGAGCGTTACTTGCGCGAAGGGCTTTCGCCGGTTGAGGCGGCGAACAAGACCCTCGACCAACTCGAAGGCGCCTTTGCGCTGGCGTTCCTGTTCGACGGCGAGGAAGATTTGATTGTCGCCGCCCGTAAAGGCTCACCTCTGGCCATTGGTCATGGCGACGGCGAGATGTTTGTGGGCAGTGACGCGATTGCCCTGTCGCCGCTGACCGACCGGATCACCTATCTTGACGAAGGCGACCGCGCGGTGCTGACCCGTTCCAGCGTGGAAATCCGTGACACCAACGGCGCATTGGCCAACCGCGAGACCAAAACGATCCGGATCGACAGCTCGCAGGTTGATAAGGGCGGTCACAAGCATTTCATGGCCAAGGAAATCGCCGAGCAGCCGCATGTGATTGCCGAAGCCATCCGCCACTATCTACCGGTGGGCGAAGACACCGTGCATCTGCCCGACGGTGGCATCGACTTTTCCGGTGTTGAACGCCTGACCATGGTAGCCTGTGGCACCGCCTATTACGCCTGCCTGACCGCCAAATACTGGTTCGAACAAATCGCCCGCATTCCGGTCGAGGTCGATGTCGCCTCCGAATTCCGCTATCGCGAGCCACCCATTCCCGGCAAGACGGTGGCCCTGTTTGTCTCGCAATCAGGTGAAACCGCTGACACCCTGGCCGCCTTGCGCTATTGCGAAGGCAAGGCCGACAAGATCCTGTCGGTGGTCAATGTCGCCGAAAGCTCGATCGCGCGTGAAAGTGATCTGGCGCTTCCAATCCATGCGGGCGTTGAAATCGGCGTCGCCTCGACCAAGGCCTTTACCTGCCAGTTGTCTGTCCTGCTGATGCTGGCCCTAAAGGCTGCAAAAGATCGGGGTGTCATAACGCCCGAGGATTTATCCGCCCATATTTCCGCCTTGCGCAGTCTCCCCAATGTGCTGGCCGCAGCGCTAGAGCAGAACGACACCATCCGCCAAGCCGCACAAAAGCTCAGCGAATCCCGTGATGTTTTGTTCCTTGGCCGTGGGTTGATGTTCCCGATGGCGCTGGAAGGCGCACTTAAGCTGAAAGAAATCAGCTACATTCATGCCGAAGCTTATGCCTCAGGCGAATTGAAACACGGCCCCATCGCGCTGATCGACAAACATATGCCAGTCGTGGTGATGGCACCCAGAGACGCGCTGTTCGACAAATCAGTGTCCAACATGCAGGAAGTGATGGCGCGCAAGGGTAAGGTTATTCTGGTGTCAGATGCCAAAGGCATCGCCGAGGCACAGGACGGAGTGTGGTCCTGCATCCAAATGCCGGATGTGCACAACAACCTGACCCCGATCCTCTATGCAATCCCGGCGCAGCTGCTGGCGTATCACACGGCAGTGGCCAAGGGCACTGACGTTGATCAACCCCGCAATCTGGCCAAATCGGTGACCGTGGAATAGGTTTTCCAAATGCAACGTTGCCCGGCGGAGCCGCCGGGCAGTTCTTTCACATGCTACATGCAGCGCCTACACCGAAACAGTGAACCCTCAACGGATATACAGCACATCGCCATGCCGCGGCACTTGCACGTAACGGTGAGATGCCAAACGAAATCCCATTTTTTTCATATGGGCGTCGATATCTTCGAACATGCTGCCGCCTTCATACATCGGCACCCGGCTGACTTCACATTTACACTGAGAAAAAGCCTTTAGACCGTCGCCCAGACCACGCAGGACCGGCAATTCATGGCCTTGGACATCCAACACCAGCATTGGACGCTTTGCTGCTGAGATATCCACCTCGTGACGCGCAAGGATCTCTGGCAGGGTCCGAGATGTCAGGCTCAAAACTTCTCCGGTTTCCTGACTATTGGGAAAACGTTCGCGGTAAGTGCCAGTCGAGGCATGCACCGAGGACGAGCTGCCATCGCCATTAAAGCGGTTGAAACTCAATTCCTCTCCGGCCTCAGCAGAGACCAGCGCATTCTCGAGCAAATGCCGGGTGGGGCCTTTTCGGCTCGCCAACTCATCGGCCAGTTTGGCGAATGTTGTGGGATCGGCCTCGACCCACAAAACGGTCTGTGCGCAGCAGTCTTCATAAAACGCGGCGTCCTCGCCCCAATGGGCGCCAACATGGACAACCAAATCAATCGGCGCACGACGCTCCATCAGCAATTCATACTTCGAGACACGAAAATACTTGCGCCAATTGTGAGGAACCAGTTTTTTGGCCGAGCGTTCGACCCCCTTGAGAAAATGCATGAACCACTCCTGTCCGTTTTTTTCTCTTTACCAGCCCTCTTGATCCGAGGATAGGGGGGCATAGGCTGTGCAAAAATAGGAGACCCACCCATGTTCACCCCCTTTCTCGATCAATTGCGTGAACAAGGTAACGCCGAGCGTGCTGCGGGCATGGCCAGTTATCACAAAACCAAGCGCGAGTACCTGGGCATGACCAACCCGCAGGTCAATGATCTGACCAAGTCCTGGCGGCAGGACATGACCATCGATGAGCGTGTCGAAGTGGCCGATGGCCTTTGGCAGACCGATATTTATGAGGCACGTCTAGCGGCGACGAAACTGCTGACCCAGGCACGCATCCGGCCCGATGATGGAGTGTGGCAATTGTTACAAAGCTGGGTGCCCGATTTCGACAGCTGGGCGCTGGCTGATCACGCCTGCGCGGCGATCCAGAAACGGCTGGTAGCAGAGCCCACGCGACTGGACGAGGTGGAGGCATGGACCACATCCGAGAACCTGTGGACAAAGCGCGCGGCGCTGGTCGCTACCCTGCCCTGGACCAAACAAAACCACCCAAAACCGGCTGAACTAGAGGCCCGCGATCGCATTCTTGGCTGGGTCGCCGCTTATGTGCCAGACCGGCGTCAGTTCATCCAGAAATCCATCGCCTGGTGGCTGCGCGAGCTGTCCAAGCACGATGCGCAACGGGTGCAGGGTTTTCTGGCAGAAAATGGTGACCAGATGAAAAATTTCGCCCGCAAGGAAGCAGGCAAATATCTACCGGACTAAATGCTTTAGAGTAACCAGTGCCCGAGGAACCTCTGGGCACTGGCCCAATCGTTTCACGGCTCAGGTCGCCGCAGAGATCTGCAGCTCGACCAACTCGGTCAGCGGCACGCCAAGCGCGCGCATGGCGTCAATCGACAACCTGCTGCCCGCACTTGCCTCGCCCGCGATTGGGCGCAGTGTCAAAGTAACCTCGGTCCCTGTCGCACTGCGCACCCGCGCGGTCTGATTTGCCGTTACCAAAGGCGTTTCCATCCACAATCCCGGTTCGGTAGGATCGCCCAAGCCCGCAACGGTGCTAGCGGTCCCGGAGAACGCAGGCGCCCCTTCCTCCACCGGCGACGCTGCTACGTCGTCCAACGGAACAGTCTCCACCGACTCTGGCGGCAATAAAACGGGATCCGCTGCCCCAGAGCCATTCTGAATTAGGTTACAGCCTGGCAACAAGGCAAAGGTGATTGGGATAAGTAAATTTCGCATAGGCGCACTCTACCCGTGCAAAATGCGCTTTGCCAACCACTTCTGCCACTAACCCCTTGCCGCAGGCTAAACCCCGCCTTACCTATGGCTTATGACAGCACCGCTAATTGATCCATTCGCCCGCGCCATCACCTACCTTCGGTTATCAGTCACTGATCGCTGTGATTTCCGTTGTGTCTATTGCATGTCCGAAAACATGACCTTCCTGCCAAAGAAAGAGCTTCTGACGCTCGAGGAATTGGATCGCATGTGTTCGAGTTTTGTGACCATGGGCGTCAAGAAACTACGCATCACTGGTGGCGAGCCGCTAGTGCGCCGCGACATCATGACTTTTTTCCGCTCGATGACCCGACATCTGGAAAGCGGTGCGCTGAATGAGCTGACGGTGACCACCAATGGATCACAGCTCGAGAAATACGCCCAGGATCTGTTTGATGCCGGAGTGCGGCGGATCAACATATCGATGGACACTATCGATGAGAAGAAATTCGCCGACATCACCCGCTGGGGCCGCCTGCCCCAGGTGATGCGTGGCATCGACGCGGCGCAAAAGGCCGGTCTGAAGATCAAGATCAACGCTGTGGCGCTGAAAGGTTTCAACGAAGACGAGTTGCCAACAATCACCGAATGGTGTGGCAGCCGTGGCATGGACCTGACCTGGATCGAAGTCATGCCCATGGGCGATCTCGGCAACGAAGATCGCTTTGGGCAGTACTGGTCTTTGAAAGACGTGCGCAAAGCCTATGAAGACCATTACCAAGTCACCGACCTGGCGGAAAGCACCGGCGGGCCAGCTCGCTATGTGCGTCTGGAGCAGACAGGCCAGAAAATCGGTTTCATCACTCCGATGAGCCATAACTTCTGTGAAAGCTGCAACCGGGTGCGTCTGACCTGCACTGGTGAGCTCTATACCTGCCTGGGCCAAGAAGGCATGCAAGACCTGCGGCCTGCGATGCGCGAACACCCC
>MAAC01013522.1_pt1 | contig 28607 bp, 24 predicted proteins | sample 1115981 | NCBI WGS metagenome assembly MAAC01 (sample SAMN04961126, study PRJNA320927) | seawater metagenome | isolation source: sample BD02T64 sea water enriched with oil for 64 days | place: USA:Gulf of Mexico | collected 2013-07-27
GTGCGCACCATGGAGCGCAAGCTAACATTTCGCTTGCGGTTCGTCTCGGCTTGGCGAGCACGTTTTTTTGCTTGGGGTGAATTAGCCAAGGTATTACTCCTAATGAATAATTATTACAATTTGAAATGAATGCTGTTAACGGGCTGTTTATATGCCGCTAACCCGTTGAAACCTATTTCAAGGACGCGGAATTATTCCTGTAGAGGGCTTTAATGTCAACCATTATAGCGTATTTCCATGTAATTACTGTTGCTTGGCAATTAGGGGGCGTGTGATTGCTATGTCTGGCTCTTAAAAGGGAAGGATCGTCGGGGGTGGCTTAGGACAGAGACTTTAAAGTATTATATGATGTTTTCCGATATTGATTGGGGAATACCGTCGCGTGTCTAATTCGTCTGAAACACCAGAAAGTACAGCATTAAGCAGCAATAAAGAGCAAAAAGCAGGTCGAACACAAGGATTGCTGAGATCTTCAGGTATTGTCAGTGTAATGACAATGCTGTCTCGTGTCTTGGGGTTGGTAAGGGATGTGACGTTTGCGAACCTATTTGGCGCCGGGTCTGGTGCAGACGCATTTTTTGTTGCTTTTAAAATTCCCAACTTTTTTAGGCGCCTGTTTGCGGAAGGGGCGTTTAACCAGGCTTTTGTCCCGATACTGACGGAGTACAAAGCAAAGAAAGACCATTTGGCCGTAAGAATGCTGATAGCGAATACTGCAGGTAGTCTTGCAGGCATCTTGTCGGTAGTGTCGTTGCTTGTGGTATTTACATCGTCTTATGTGGTGTACGTCTTTGCGCCAGGTTTCGCATCGTTGCCTGCCAAGATGACGTTGGCTGGAGATATGTTGCAAATAACCTTTCCTTATTTACTATTGGTTTCGTTAACCGCATTTTCTGGAAGCGTGTTAAATAGCTATGGTCGATTTGCGGTGCCTGCCTTTACTCCGGTGATTCTTAATCTAGTGTTGATTGCCTGTGCTTTTTTATTATCACCTCTGTTTGAGCAGCCCATTATGGCTCTTGCTTGGGGGGTCTTGTTGGCAGGCGGCCTACAGTTGTTGTTTCAATTTCCATTTCTTAAACAGCTTGATTTTACGCCTATGCCTCGTTGGGGGTGGAATACAGAAGGGGTGGTGCGCATTCGTACACTGATGATTCCTGCGTTGTTTGGTGTGTCTGTGGGGCAGATCAATTTGTTGTTAGATACGATACTGGCGTCATTTTTAGAAGATGGCAGCGTTTCGTGGCTATATTATTCAGACCGGCTGATGGAGTTACCTTTGGGGGTTTTTGGTATCGCTATTGCAACGGTTATTTTGCCCAGTTTGTCGACAAAGCATGCGGAAAAATCCAATGATTCTTTTTCAGCAACTCTGGATTGGGCGGTGCGAATGGTATTGTTTATTGGTATACCTTCTGCGTTGGCCCTGGGCGTACTGGCTGAGCCTTTGTTGGTTACATTATTCCAATATGGCGAGTTTAGTGCCGGTGATGTGGATAAAGCTGCGTTGAGTTTGCGGGCGTATGCAGCAGGTTTATTGGGTTTTATGTTGATTAAGGTGTTGGCTCCCGGTTATTTTGCTCGTCAGGACACTAAGACACCCGTGAAAATCGGGATTACTGCGATGGTTGCCAATATGGTGTTTAACCTTCTGCTAATTGTGCCGCTGGCTCATGCTGGTTTGGCGTTGGCTACCTCTATGTCTGCATTTCTTAATGCGGGTTTGTTACTTATGGGGCTTGTCCGAAGTGGGGTGTTCCAATTTCGTAGCGGCTGGGGGCGTTTCGGTTTTCAGTTAATGCTGGGAAATAGCGCTTTGCTTGTGGCTCTAATTGTACTTAATCAGCCTGTAGAGCAATGGTTGGCATGGAGTGTGATCTATCGTGTTGGATGGGTGGCCCTTATTGTTGTTTCGGGTATGGCAGCCTACTTTTTCGCGGTGTGGCTTGCAGGAATGCGGCTTAAACACTTAAAACACACTTAAATAAGACAGAAAGAGCACAAAGGGAAGGATTTGTCGTTATTAAGAATGACCTAATAGGGCTGTTTCTTATATAATGCGGGGTTTCGACCGACTAACCACTGAGCAGCTGTAATGGAATTTATTCGCGGGGCCTACAATTTACGATCTCACCATCAGGGATGCGTCGCGACGATTGGTAATTTTGACGGGGTTCATTTAGGACACCAGGCAATCATTCAGCAGTTGTTAGCAAAGGCGAGTGACTTATCCTTGCCCTCTGTAGTGATACTGTTTGAACCGCAACCTCGGGAATATTTCACGGAAGGTGAGATGTTTGCAGGGGTCACTCTTGGTGCGACACCTGCTCGAATAACAACGGTACGTGAAAAAGTAGAAGTGCTAACTATGTTAGGGGTTGACCGCATACTGTGCTTGAAATTTAATAAAGCGATGTGTTCACTGACGGCCACTCAATTTTGCCAGAAAATATTGATAGATGGGCTTGCTGTAAAGCACCTTGTTGTGGGCGATGACTTTCATTTTGGCAATGACAGGTGCGGTGATTTTGCATTTTTACAAAAAACAGGGCAAGACAATGGATTTGCCGTGGAAAGTACCTGTACCTATGAAGTGAACGGTGAGCGAGTCAGTAGTACACGAATACGCGCCGCCTTAAAGGGGGGGGAGTTTGAATTAGTTGAGTCTCTTTTGGGACGCCATTACAGTATATCCGGACGAGTGGTTCATGGTGACCAGATAGGTCGAACCATAGGGGTGCCAACGGCCAATGTTTTATTGCAGAGAGCTGTGTCACCGTTAGACGGAGTGTTTGCTGTCGAGGTTGTTATTGCTAGTACCACTGATGCTAATACAGAGATTGTTTCCGGTGTCGCTAACGTGGGTATTCGGCCAACGGTTGGAGGAACACAAATGCGGCTCGAAGCACATTTGTTGGATTTTGATAATGCTATTTATGGCCGCAGAGTGATAGTGACTTTTCGTCAGAAAATTCGAAGCGAAGAAAAGTTTGAAGGCTTGGATGCCTTGAAAACTCAAATTACCAGAGACATTGATGCTGCAAAGAAATTCTTCATGTAATAGGTGAAATGCTTAAAATAAACATTATTTGCAACATATACAGTAAAACGTATTTACTTTATAAACCAAACTATTTAATTAACTGCTAGCGCTATCCCAAGACGGATTATTTCATGACTGATTATAAAGCAACGCTAAATTTGCCGAAGACCGCTTTCCCTATGAAAGCTAACCTTGCTCAACGTGAGCCGGAAATGTTAAAAAAATGGCAAAAGGCCAATTTGTATCAGCAGATTCAGGCGGCTTCACAAGGTAAAGAAACGTTTATTCTTCATGATGGTCCTCCTTATGCGAATGGTGATATTCACATGGGGCATTCGGTTAATAAAATTCTTAAAGATATCATTCTAAAATCCAAGCGATTAAGTGGGTATGCTGCTCCATATGTTCCTGGTTGGGATTGTCATGGCTTGCCTATCGAACACAATGTCGAGAAAAAAATTGGTAAAGCGGGAAGCAAAGTTCCTTACGATAAATTTCGAGCGAAGTGCCGAGAATACGCAAAAAAACAAGTCAATGGCCAGCGAGATGATTTTGTACGTTTGGGTGTTCTAGGTGATTGGGATAACCCATATCTTACAATGGACTTTACTTTTGAAGCCGACATTATTCGATCACTAGGGCGTATCACTGAAAACGGGCATCTGGTTAAAGGGTTTAAACCGGTGTATTGGAGTGTAGTGGGAGGGTCCGCGCTGGCGGAAGCTGAAGTGGAGTATCAGGATAAAACGTCCACTCAAGTTGATGTGCGCTTTGATGTGCTTGATCGCGAAGCCTTTTTGGCTGCCTTCTCTATGGAGTTGGCAGTAGATGTTAAGTTATCTGTCGTTATTTGGACGACAACCCCGTGGACATTGCCAGCAAACCAGGCGGTAGCATTGCATGTGGATCTTCCCTACAGCTTAGTGAAGTTTAATGCGGGTAACGGTGATGAAGTTATTTTATTGGCTTCAGCACTGATTGATACGGTGATGGCACGTTATGGTATTGAACAACATGAAGTGCTTGGGGAAGCTCAAGGGGCATCATTAGAAGGTTTGGCATTGCAGCACCCATTCTATGACGAGCGCCAAGTAAAGGTTGTTATGGGTGACCATGTCACAACTGATGCCGGTACCGGAGCGGTGCATATTGCGCCTGACCATGGTATGGACGATTTTATCGTGGGTCAAAAGTATGGAATCAAAACCTTAAATTATGTCCAAGCTGATGGTAGTTACAGCAATGACGCGCCATTAGTTGCTGGCGAGCATGTGTATAAAGTCGAAGGCACAATTTTAGCGTTGCTAGAAGGCAATAAACGTTTATTAGCACAAGATAAATTACGACATAGTTTTCCTCATTGCTGGAGAACAAAAACACCATTGATATTTCGTGCAACGCCGCAGTGGTTTATTAGCATGAATCAAAATGGTTTACTGGATGAATGTAAAGCTGCAGTTAAAGAGGTGCAGTGGCTGCCGGAGTGGGGACAAAACCGTATAGAGGGGATGCTTGAGCAAAGCCCTGACTGGTGCGTATCTCGACAACGTACTTGGGGTGTGCCTGTTGCATTGTTTATCCACAAAGAAACACAAACGCTTCATCCGGAAACACCTCGATTGATAGAGGAAGTGGCCAAACGTGTTGAAGAAAAAGGAATGGAAGCCTGGTTTGAATTAGCCCCTTCTGATGTGTTGTCTGCGGAAGATGTGGCCGTTTATGAAAAAGTGACGGATACGCTGGATGTATGGTTTGATTCCGGTGTGACGCATGCTGCCGTGCTTGAGAAAAGAGAAGAGCTGCATGTGCCTGCCGATTTATATTTAGAAGGCTCAGATCAACATCGAGGCTGGTTTCAGTCCTCGTTAAAAACAAGTATCGCTATCCATGGTAAAGCACCGTATAAATCGGTGCTAACACACGGATTTGTTGTAGATAAAGACGGTAAAAAAATGTCCAAATCATTGGGCAATGTTATGTCACCACAAAAAGTAATGAAAAACCTGGGGGCAGATATTATTCGCCTATGGGTGGCTGCTACGGACTACCGTGGAGAAATGACGGTATCGGATGAGATCTTAAAGCGAACAGCAGACTCTTATCGCCGAATCCGTAATACATCTCGTTTCTTGTTGGCAAATTTAGATGGTTTTGATCCTGCAACAGACATGTTGCCAGCTGAGGATATGATTGCATTAGATCGGTGGGTGGTAGATCAAGCGGTAACACTGCAAGAAGAGATTAAGGCGCATTATGAGGCCTATCAGTTTCATGCTATTTATCAGAAAATCCATAATTTCTGCGCGCTGGAGTTAGGTGGATTTTATTTAGATGTCATTAAAGATCGTCAGTACACCGCTAAATCTGATGGCGTTGCTCGACGTTCAGCGCAAACGGCGTTGTATCATATTGTGGAAGCTTTGGTGCGATGGATCGCTCCAATTTTAAGTTATACCGCTGATGAACTATGGCAGTTTATTCCTGGTGGGAGAGGTGACACTATATTCGTGGAAGGTTGGTACCAAGGCCTGTTTACGGTAGATGCAGGCAGCGCGATGGATGCGAGTTACTGGTCAACGGTATTGTCGGTAAAGACAGCGGTGAACAAACAAATTGAAGTTGCCCGAAAAGAGGGTGTCATTGGTGGTAGTTTAGAATCTGATGTTGTGCTGTATTGTTCGACAGAGTTAAAGGCGGTGTTGGAGCAGTTACAAAATGAACTGAGGTTTGTACTTATTACTTCTAGTGCAACAGTTTGTGATGATCAAGATAAGAGTTCTGATGCTGTTGTTACCGATGTTGAAGGGTTAAGCCTTACTGTCGAAAAATCCTCGGGTGCCAAGTGTGAGCGTTGCTGGCATCACAGGGAAGACGTAGGCAAAAATACCGAACATGAAGCGTTGTGTGGACGCTGTGTGGAAAATGTAGATGGCGATGGGGAAACGCGTTTATTCGCGTAAGGTGGGAATATATGACAACCAAATTAGAAGCTCCTGCACAAATGATAAATGATGAACCAACGGGTATGCTGAAATGGCTGTGGTTATCGGGACTGGTTGTAGTACTGGATCAGGTTACTAAAATATTGATTAGCAATAGTTTTCAGATGTATGAAAAATTGGAAATTACGCCGTTTTTTAACCTTACATTGGCGCATAACCCTGGGGCTGCATTTAGTTTTTTGGCAAATGAAGGTGGATGGCAACGTTGGTTTTTTACGGCGATTGCAGTGGTGATTAGCGTGGTGTTAACGGTGTGGTTACACCGTTTACCAAAAGCAGATAAGTGGATGGGTGTCTGCTTAGCCTTGGTCTTGGGTGGAGCGATAGGTAACCTGATTGATCGTGTTGCATATGGTTATGTTGTGGATTTTCTGTCATTTCATTGGGAAGGGAATTATTTTCCTGCCTTTAATGTGGCCGATTCTGGTATTACCGTAGGCGCATTTATGATGGCAATTGATGTCATTCGAAATCCACAGAAGTAATAGCTCCCCTTTGGGTGGTTACGCTTGAGCAATAGATATAGCTGGTTAAAGAGAGAGTATGATGTCCTCATTAGGAAAAAATACAGTGATTGGTCCGAATAAACGTGTCACTTTGCATTTTTCAGTAGTATTGCTTGATGGTACTGTTATGGACAGCACCAAAACCAAAGGCCCGGCCACTTTTGTGGTGGGTGACGGTAATTTGTTGCCAGGTTTTGAACAATCGATTTTTGGATTAAAGGCTGGTGATAAACGCTCTGTTGTGTTGGATGCTGAACAGGCATTTGGTCCATACAATGATGACAACATGCAGCGAATGCATCGATCTAAGTTTGACGAAAATATACTGCTAGAACCTGGCGTTATGATTTCGTTTGCCGATAAAAGTAAAGCTGAGCTTCCTGGTGTAGTAAAAAGCGTAGAGGAAGAGCATGTGGTGATTGATTTTAATCACCCGCTGGCAGGCAGAGACATGACATTTGAAGTGGAAATTATTAATGTTGTGGATGCTGACAGCCAGGCAGTTCAGCTAATGCCATAACTAATGCCATAACGAAAAATAGCAAATAAAGTAGCAAAAATTGACAGTTAGTAGCATATAGGGTGTAACGATGGATTTAAAAATGGCAAACCCTCGGGGTTTCTGTGCTGGTGTTGATAGGGCAATTGCTATCGTTAATCGTGCTCTTGATGTATTTGGTAAGCCTATTTATGTGCGTCATGAAGTTGTGCATAACAAGTTTGTCGTTGATGGCTTGCGTGATCGCGGAGCTATTTTCGTTGATGAACTTCACCAAGTGCCTGATGATTCTATTGTTATATTTAGCGCACACGGTGTATCGCAAAAAGTACAAAAAGAAGCCAAAGAAAGAGGGCTGAAGGTATTTGATGCAACGTGCCCTTTGGTGACAAAGGTGCATATGGAAGTGACAAAGTATGCAAATGATCATCGTGAATGTGTTTTGATTGGTCATGAAGGGCACCCTGAAGTAGAGGGTACGATGGGGCAATATCATAGTGATAAGGGTAAAATTCATTTGGTTGAGAATGTTGCTGATGTTGCACTGCTTTCAGTTCGTGAACCAAATTATTTCGCTTATGTCACCCAAACAACACTGTCTGTAGATGACACATCCGACATCATTGATGCGTTGCGTGCACGTTTTCCTTTAATCGAGGGACCTCGTAAAAATGATATTTGTTATGCAACACAGAACAGGCAAGACGCTGTCAAAACGTTAGCGTTAGAAAGTGATGTTGTTCTTGTTGTAGGCTCTCCTAATAGCTCTAATTCAAACAGGCTTCGTGAGCTAGCGGAGCGGTGTGGAACAACTGCTTATTTGGTTGATAACCCCGATGAGTTAGAAAAGCAGTGGGTGGATGGTGTAAAAACCGTGGGTGTTACTGCTGGAGCATCTGCACCGGATGTATTGGTTCAGCAGGTTGTTGATAGATTGAAGGATTGGGGGTGTACGGCTCCGGTAGAGTTAGAGGGGACCTTGGAGGATATTGTATTCTCTATGCCGAAAGAATTAAAAATTACGGAAGTTTGATTGCTTAGTTTGATTGAGTAACTACCTTAGCAGGGTAGTGAAGTTTTTTTACGTTTTTTGGGATATGTTTGCCCTCCATTTGTCTCTATTGATGATCCTACATGGAGAGTATGGAATGATTTATAAAAAAGGATTTACGTTAATAGAGTTAATGGTTGTCGTTGCGATTATTGCAATATTGGCAACCGTTGCAATTCCTTCCTATATGCAAAGTGTTCAACGTTCTGCGAGATCAGAAGCTATTGGACATGTGTTAGAACTAGCTTCAACGTTAAGTACTGTTAAAGCATTAACCATGAGCTATGACGCTGGGGATGGAGAAACACACCATACGGATCGGTACCAGATTTCAGCAACGCTAGATGAAGGGGGTGGTTTTGTTATTACGGCGACCCCTATAGAGCAGCAAGCCCAAGACCGTTGTGGCGAGATTGTATACTACGCAGCCGGGTTGTGGTTGTTTGGCAGCGGACTAAGTTATGATGAATGTGTTAGTTAATTATAGGCTTTCGCATGTTAAAGATTCGGTCTTAGGTTCAACGCTTATTGAAGTTCTTGTGGCGTTAGTGATATTAGGTATAGGCGTCATTGGGTTCTCCGCGATGCAACTTCGGTCTGTGGCTGTAGTGAATGAAGCTTATTATCGAACACAGGCAATCTTGATTGCTCAGGATGTTATAGAGCGAATTAAAGCGAACCCGAGAGGTTGGCCTAATTATTATGCATCACAGGAATGGCAAGGCAGCGATATCGTCGTGATGCAACCTTGTATTGTTAGTGCTATGCCAGTGGATTTGGCGAGTGTTTGTGATCAAGTGAATGAGGTTGTTGAGTTTGATCATTTTGAGTTGAGCCAGCAGTTGCGCGTTTCACTACCAAAGGCCACGATAAGTATCCATGGTTCATGTGCTGGAGGGGTGTCATGTGTTGATGTGATGTGGGGCGAGACAGGCGCGGGCACGGATTGTTCTGTTGCACTGCTTGGGGTTGAACAGGTGATGGATCATCACTGCGTGTCTGTAAACTTTATAGCATACCGTCAGCAGTAAAGTATTTTTGGCGCGTAAGACGGGTTTAACGCTTGTTACCAATCAGGGATGATTTTTGTGATATCGAAGCAGCTGTATGTTAAGAGGTGTTGTGGTCACTCGCTTGTTGAGTTAATGATTGCATTAACATTGGGGGTGAGTGTTTCTGCACTGACAATACAATTGTATGTTGGGCACAGCGGCGTTGTAAGGCTTCAACGTTCATTATCGTTGGTACAGCAACAAGGGCGCTATGCTCAGGAGCTGTTAGCCGCTCAGTTGAGGTTGTCAGGGTATGCCGGTGCGCAAGGCGTGGTGAATTCTTTAGTGTTTTCTGAGACCTCTGATGGTGAGCAGGATGTGTTGGAAATACAGATCGCCGGCGCTGGGACGGATTGTATGGGTGGACCGCTTGCAACTGATTCTGTTATTAAACGTAAGCGTTTTTATGTGAAGAATAGTGTGCTGTACTGTTCTGATAGTGATGGTATACGAGCGCCAGTTGTTGAAAATGTAGATTCATTTCAAGTTATATACGGTGTTGATTTGGATGAATCTATTTTCTTTGATGCGGGTTATGGAAGTGCTGATGTGTACGTTGATGGTTCTGCGCTGGTTGCTGAACCTAATGCGAATGTAGTAGGTGTTAAGGTCGCAATTGTTATCAAAAGCGAGGGGCTTGCGGGAGGTGTGCAAGACGTAGGTGCTGTAGAAAACGTATGGATGTTGAATCGTTATGTGGAAGACCAATTTACGACATCGCCTGATGGATATTTACGGCGACTATTTGTTAATACAACAGCATTAAGGAATTTTGGAAACTATGAGGGGGGTCAATTGTAATCAAACAAAGGGTGTCGTTTTATTTGTGGTATTGGTGCTGTTGTTGTCAGTTAGTTTGGCAGGGATATCATCGTTTCGAAATGGAATCTATCTGCAAGGTATGGTGAGTAATTCACAAGTGGAGGTGTTTGCACTGCAGGCGACGGAGTCCGCAATTAATAGCGTGCTGGAGAAAGGGCAATTGGTTTCTTCTGAGCTGGAACGGGGGGCATATTTCAGGCGAGCGATGTTACAAGGCAGGCAGGTGAATTGTTTTGATGGCAGGGTTTTTTCTACGGAGCAAGCGGATTGCGAAACGTTAGCAGTATTTGGTTTGGGGAGTGCGGCTAGCGTGGGGCAATTGTATTCATATGCGGTTACCGAGAAAAAAGGAATTATGCCTGCCCCGGGGTATGATGTTGAACAGTTTGTGTTTCATGTATTTGATACAACAGGAATTGGTTACATCGGTAATGAACACGGAGTGAATATTGGGCATGCACATGCTAATACTCAGCGCTGGAAGCGTTTTGGCGTGGCATCAGGATTTGATGCGGTAAAGCCTCGGTAGCAGTGTTGTTGCTATTTTTTTTCAATGGATTGGAATAATGATGGTTACAAAAATATTTCTGTGGATTATGGTTTTGTTAGTGAGTTTTAGTGCAGGTGCAGACGATACTGACGTTTTTATTAATGGATTAGGTTCAGCTATTTGTGGTGAGCCTCGAGGTGCTTCTCCCGTGATCCCCATTAGCCAGCTAAACCCTTTTGAACATAAAAAAGATATTTATTACCCTGTTTTTCAGCCATCGTTACGTTCGTATTGGCAAGGTAATGTTAAACGCTATGAGTTGGGCGGCAGTGTATTAGGGGAGCGCAATGTACTTAGTTATCCTGGTGGCGGAGAATCAAAGTATGCGGTTGTTAACTGTCAGGCGGGGGGTGGTAGGCATGGACGGTGCTTTTCTCATGGTAGCGCTAATTCACAGCGAGCAAGGAGTTGGTGGAATGATAACCCGCAAGCGGACGGGGCTATGGTTGCTGAGGGCGGGGCGGCTGCGCATGTGAACTCAAGTCGTACTCGAAGAGTATACGTCCAGGATTCTGTGACCACACTAAGTCGAGTAGAAGGGGTTGAGTCTGATCACTATTTGCTAGAAAAAAGCTATGGATCCCCATTGCACAGTAAGCCGCTAATTGTAGATTACGGGGATGTGAGTACAGGTGCTAGGCAGGTGTTGTTTACATCGACCAACGGCGGTTTTCTACATGCAGTAGATGCAGAAACCGGGGCGGAATTGTCTGCTGTTTTTCCAAAAAGCTTGCAGAGTAATATTGAGAAATACAAGAACAGGGGAGATGGGCCGTTAGTTTATGGAATGGATGGTCAATGGGCGGTTTGGCGACATGATGGTAATAAGGATGGGCGTATTGATAAATTTACAGATGAAGATTTTGTTTATTTATATGGGGGGATGAGGCGTGGGGGACGCCATTTATACGGCTTTGATGTTACCGACCCTGAGCGTCCTCGTATCCTATTTGATATATCGCCGAATTCAAGTTTAAAGGATTTACATTTGGGTCAGGTATGGGCGAAACCCACGTTGGCATGGGTGCGGTTGCCTAATCATACGCAGCCTGTTGCTGTACTGCTTGTAGGTGGTGGTTACGATACGAGTTACGATATAAGTGATGACCTAAGTGAGAGCTTTGGTATGAATGATAGCGTTGGTGCCGAGGCAGCTTATTGTCTTGATACGAAAGTTCAGTGTGGGAATCAGGTTTTTATGGTGCTTGCGCAAAAAGAAGCAGGGTCTTATCGGGCTGGAGATATTGTTTGGTGGTCGTCCGAATCAGCTAGCAGCTCTCTGACAAATTCAGCGATGCAGGATAGCGTTGTTGGGCGTATTCGAACGATTGATGAAGATGGTGATGGTTACTTCGATTATTTCTACGCTGTTGATATTGCCGGCAGGGTGTTTGCGTATTCTTTTTTTCAGACACAAAACAGCGATAGACACAAACGAGATATTCGTAATATTTCAGTCTCATTGTTGGCAAAACTAAATAGTGATAATGCGCGTTTTTTCTATGAGAGCCCTAGTCTCAGCGCAGGTAAGGATCGAATGGGATATTATCGTTTAATAACAATTGGTTCTGGGTGGCGGGCTAATCCGTTAAATGAAATGACAAATAATGCATTTTTTGTCATAAAAGATCGACCTCACTTAAGGGCGCAGCCTCTACAGGCGAATGATTTTCCTGAATTTGGATCACATTTCTTTGCAGATAGGATAATGTTGAATGGATTTAAAGTATCTTTGTTGAACGCGGGTGAAAAGGTGTTTGGTAGTTCAACTATTATCAATAATCGAGTGTTTTTCTCTACTTATATACCAGAAATTGCGAACGATCAGAATAGTGCAGATTTGTGTGGTGAGTACCGAGGTAACGTGTCGTTATATGGCATCGATATTAGTACAGGTTTGGGGGTATTTGATTCTAGCGGGGGGATTATTGATTCAACGGTTAGTGGTTCACATGTATTAGAGGATCTTGGGTTGTCAGCTTTAGGTGATATTAACAGTGTTATGACGAGGGGCTCTATGAATGTCTTGTCCGGTTCTCAGTTTATGGGCGAGCTTGAAGTCCCCAAAAATGTGGTTCATAGGTTGTCCTGGCATGAGGCTGCTAGAGGGGAAAGGGTGTTTCAATTGTACCCAAGGGTGGATGAAAATAACTAGTACTTAAAATCACTTTTACAGGAGGTGTTTGTCTCGTTATGTTGTTCTTGGGTTCGAACCCTTCCCATTAGGCTGACTAATAAACGAACTGAAGTTGACGTTTTTTCTCCTGATGGACAGGTAATGAGGCTTCCCATTCTGCCCTTTAATGCACCTAGCGAGTTATAAGTGAAATAAGGTTGGTTACCATGCAGCGTTGAAGATGTTGTACTTGGAAGAAAAGCAATAATCTCATCGTTTTCTGAAAGTTCTCGGTCGTGATTGTTGTCAATAAATGCCATTACCCCCAGCTGCCATCTTTGATCGCACTGCCGGCCGTCTGTGCTTGGGCAGAGAGTGATAAACTTTCTTTGGCTGATAGCTGTACCGCGAGCGAGTTGAAAAATATCAAAAACCGTATTGGCTTTGCTATTAATTTGAGAGCGGCTGATCAGACTACCAAAAGAGGGTGCAGCGAAAGTAATGATAATCAGGGTTATGCTGATAACAACCATTAGCTCTAATAATGAGAAACCAGTGGTTCTATCTGGTGATGCTTGTTGTGATAGTTGGAGGTGTTGAGTAGATTTCATTTTTCTTCCTTGAACGCTATTATGCGTAAAGAAGACAGATAAAAGGCAAACAAATACTAAAAATCACTCGTCCTTATCAAGCCCCAGTTTCTTTAATCGGTAACGCAACGATCGAAATGTCATTCCCAGCTTTTTTGCTGCAGCGGTTCTATTCCAACGTGTTTCATCAAGCGCCTTTAAAATGGCTTGTTTTTCAATGTCAGTTAAATAATCTTCCAATGAATCGCCCATAGATGCGTCTAAAATGTCGTGATCATTTAACGCAAGAGCTTCGGTAGCATTGACTTTTCCGTTGTTAGGCAGTTGTAAGTTATCTGGGGTAATTGTCTCGTCATCGCATAGGGTTGTTGCCCGCTCTAAAATGTTCTCGAGCTCTCGTACATTGCCTGGAAAATTGTACTCTGATAATGCGGCCATTGCAGGCTCTGTTAATTTAATATTGTCGATTTTCCATTCATCAGCAAGGTTTTTTAGAATGTGCTGAGTGAGTAAAGGTATATCTTCACTTCTATCTCTGAGTGCCGGTACTGAAAGCTGGATAACATTGATCCGATAGAATAAATCTTGACGAAACGAACCATTGTCTACTAGCTCTTCAAGGTTTTTGTGAGTGGCGCTAAGGATTCTTACGTCAGTATTGATCTCTTTTTGAGTGCCTACAGGCCTCACCGCTTTTTCTTGAATTGCTCGTAATAGTTTTACTTGCATATGCATGGGTAAGTCAGCAACTTCATCTAAAAATAACGTGCCTCCTTTTGCCGCCTGGAATAATCCAGATTTGTCTTCGTATGCGCCAGTGAAACTGCCTTTTTTGTGTCCAAAGAACTCGCTTTCCATGAGTTCGTCCGGTATCGCACCGCAGTTAACGGGGATAAAGGGGCCGCTTGCCCGAGCACCAAGTTCGTGAATCTGAAGAGCCACTAGTTCCTTTCCGCTACCAGACTCTCCACTGATATACACAGGGGCTTGGCTTCGTGCCAATTTGGCGATTTGTTTGTGAAGTTTTTTTACCGCAGTAGAATTGCCTCGAATTGGCGAGGTGTTTTCCTCGTCATGTTGTTCTAATGGCTTACTATTTCCTTTAAGTTTAATCGCTGTTGCAATTAAATCTCTAAGGCGCTGTAGATCAACAGGTTTTGATACAAAGTCGAAGGCTCCTGCCTTAAGCGCCGTAACTGCAGTTTCCATGCTGCCATATGCGGTTAAAACAGCAACAGGCATGTCAGGTCGATTTTGCTGCGCATACTTTACGAGTTCTATGCCGTTGCCGTCGGGTAAATTCATATCGGTTATGCAAAGATCAAAAGTCTCGCTTTGGATTAGTTCATGTGCTTGCTTTAGGTCCGCAGCTAATGAAGCTTTAATGCCCATTCTAGAAAGCGTTAGTTGAAGCAGCTCTCTAATGTCTGGTTCGTCGTCAATGATCAGTGCGTGATGTGTAGTCATAGTTATTGTCGCCATCGTAGTCGTTGTTGACGGAGCTGTTACAAAGCTGAGTGTCTGCCTGGGTGTGAAAATGTGATACGAAAGCAGCAGCCTGATGATAATGGTATGTAGTCTAGACGAGCTTGATTAGCCTCACAAAGCTCTTTTGATATGTATAAGCCGAGCCCAGTCCCTGTTTTATCGGTTGTATAAAAGGGTTCGAAAATTTTGGAGCTATCGGTTTCAGGGATGCCGGGGCCCTTATCAATGATGTCAATATAAGGCTGCTCTGTTTGCAATGATATATCGGCAACTATCCACAACTCACGGCTACCGGTTTGTTTTTCATTATAGCGAAGCCCGTTAATAAATAAATTGCTGAGAACTTGCTGTATTTGGCTAGCATCGGCTTTGCACTCAGCATTTTGTCTATTACTTTGAAAGTGTAATGTGGCAGGGGAGGCAAGGGTAAGCTTGAACTCTTCGATATATTCAGTAAGCCATTGATGAAGATTGATCAATTGAGGTTGTGCAGGGTTACGTCTAGAAAGCTGTAAAACATTTTCGATAACCTTGTTCATTCGTTGAGAGTGTTGTTGAATGATTTCGGCTAAACGAATGTCTTCCTTAGCTAACTCAGGGGATTCATGAAGTAACTGCGCCGCGTGGCTTATTGCTCCAAGCGGATTGCGAATTTCATGGGCGATACTAGCGGTTAGACCACCTAAGGAAGCTAATTTTAATTGTTGTGCTTGTTGTGCCATACGCGTGTTATCGTCAACAAATATTAGAACCTCTGAGCCAGTACTGGACTTTAATAAGGTGAAATTTGCGTGTACATCGGGCCCGCTTATGGATGCTTTAAATGGAGGGCTACGGTATAAGTTATTGTTTTTCCAATGAGTTAGGTGTTCTGCCATTTCTGGCGATAAGTTTTCAATGTGGGTGTGGGATTGAACTTCCGGCATTCCTAATAAACGCCAGCATGCATCGTTTATCATTAGAACGACGTTTTTATTATCAACAACAATAATTCCTGTACGCATACGCTGAATAATATGTTTGTTAAGCTCTTCAAGGTTAGCTACTTTTAACGCCCTTTTATTAGAAAGCTCCTCGCTCTCTCGAAGGCGCTTGGCTAGTTGTTGGGCGATGAATGATGTAACAAAGCAGGCGATGCCTAAAAAACCGCTTTGAAGAAATTCATCACTACTAAAGTGTTGTGTGGTGATTGCTTGTTGAATGTTATTGAAAAATATTGCCCAGGTTGCCATAGCTGCAAACAATAGCGATAACCGTCCTTCTACAAGGATGCTGCCTGCCGCTACGCTCACAACTAATAATATGGATAAACTGCTGGAGTTACTGCTATTAAGGTATTCGAGGAGTGCTACACAGATAACGTCTACAAGAACAATAAGGAATACTTGAAGTTTGGTGATGACAAATATATGCCGGGTTGAAAATACTTGGTAGATACATAGAGCGGTATAGCTGAATGTCGCAACAGAAAAAAGTGTTTGGCTGGTGCCGGACAGTGTTTTCGTTGATGCTGAAATAAAGTAAAGAGAAAGCAATGTCACTGATAAAAAAAGTCGATAGAACAGGTATATCCTAAGCGTTTTCCACTCCCTTTCGGTGGAAGTGGAAGCGCTGCTTGTGGTGGGTGCGATGCTCAACGGTGGCCGCCTATTGCTTTTAATGTATGAGGTTGATGTGGTGTGCTGCTAGGTTTTTTTGTCTTTAAGGTATAGCTTTTTATGGTCGTTGCAGCAAAAGCTTAGGGTTTGATAGGTGAGGGCTTCTTGTTCTGGCAAGTGGGTTCCACATTCGGCGCAGCGCTTCATATTGTTTTCTGATGGGGCGTTAACCGTTGTAGATATGCTGTTCCCTGCTTTCTTACCACGTTTAATTAACGTAATAACGATCATAATGAGAACAATTAAAGTCAGTGCTTTGATAAACATAAAAAGTCCAAAAGTGGTTATAAATCCTAAGGTTAGTCTAATTCTAACGTAACCTACAAAACTTGTAGAGGAATCGACCCACAGTTGACATTAAAATTTAGCGTTAGCAACCCTTTGCCTTCTTTCACCATTTCGCCCAAAATACCGCATCCTGAGGATAGGTTTGTCCTTTGAATTGAATTTAGAGCAAAATTTCCATGAAAAACAAGGGTTTGCAGATTGTTGCCGCACAGTTGAATTTTCTCGTAGGGGATATTCAAGGTAATACACAGAAAGTTGTAGATGCTACTCATCAGGCGTTAGAAAAATACAGAGCAGATGCCATTGTATTTCCTGAGTTGACATTGACCGGGTACCCGCCAGAGGATTTGTTGCTGCGCCCAAGCATTGCTAATCGGATTGATGCAGCTCTGGAGCAATTGAAGGCAGAACTGCCAGAAGGTATTACGGTATTAGTGGGTTACCCAAAATTGGTTGAGGGAAAATTGTACAATGCTGCAGGGGCTATCTCAAATGGAGAAGTTGTTGCAGAGTACTTCAAGCAGGAGCTTCCCAATTACCAAGTTTTTGATGAAAAACGCTACTTTGAGCCAGGTTCTGAATCTTGTTTAATCACCATTGCGGGTATCAAGGCAGCAATAACAATATGTGAAGACATCTGGCACCCAGGGCCCATTGATAAGGCCAAACAGGCCGGTGCAAAGTTGATGTTAAACCTGAATGCTTCGCCATTTCACGGGAATAAATTCCAAGAACGCAGAGAGTTACTTTCTCAACGCGCTATTTCTGCTGAGATGCCGATTTTTTATGTAAACCTTGTGGGTGGGCAGGATGAGTTAGTTTTTGATGGTGGCTCAATGGTTGTGGATGAACTTGGCCAATGTGTTATGAAGGCAGATCTTTATCAAGAAGGCCTTTACCCGTTTAATTTTCAGGTTGATGGTGATATCCCCGTCGCCATTCGCCACGCGGTGCCTAAAGACCCTTCTTTAGAGGAGAGTGTTTATAATGCATTAGTACTGGGGGTTAAGGATTATGTGAATAAAAATGGCTTCAAAGGTGCTGTGCTAGGGTTGTCGGGGGGGATTGATTCTGCATTAACCCTTGCAGTAGCGGTGGATGCTCTTGGTGCCGACCGAGTTGAGGCTATAATGATGCCATTTCGTTATACTTCTCAAATGAGTCTTGAAGATGCTGAAAAAGAGGCCAATATCCTAGGTGTTGAGTATCAGGTCAAACCCATAGAGCCAATGTACGAGGCATTTATGGAGGCTCTTGCTGTGGATTTCGAAGGCACTAAGCGCGATGCGACAGAAGAAAACCTACAGGCTCGTTGTCGAGGTGTGTTGCTGATGGCGGTGTCTAATAAGCGTGGGTATATGGTTTTAACGACAGGCAATAAAAGTGAAATGGCAGTAGGGTATTCCACTTTATATGGTGATATGGCAGGAGGTTTTGACGTATTAAAAGATGTGCCTAAAACATTGGTATTTAAGTTGTGTGAGTACCGTAATCAACTAACGCCAGGTAACCCGCCAATACCTCAGCGTGTTATTGATCGCCCCCCTTCTGCTGAACTATCTCCTGATCAAAAAGACGAAGATTCACTACCTCCATACCCTGTTCTGGATGAGATTTTGCGTTTATACGTGGAGCAGGATTACAGTTTGGATGCCATTGTGGCAGAAGGTTTTGAGGTTGAAGTGGTTAAACATGTTATTCGTTTGGTAGACCTTAACGAATATAAGCGACGACAGTCACCAATAGGTGTACGTATAACCGAGAGAGGGTTTGGTCGTGATCGACGTTACCCGATCACTTGTCGCTGGCCTGCGGGGAGTTAAGTCTATAGCGTTTTTTAGTCAAACAAGCCAAAAGTAACCGCGTTTAGTAGTGTGGTTTTCTTTTGGCTTCTTGGAGTGTATCTAAGCTTTCCAGAAGAAAGTTCTTTATGTTGAGGGAAGTTATAAGCCAAAGTTTGTTCAGAAGATGACGCCAGATCGGTCAACCCAAGCTCCAGGTAGGCTTTAGTCATCACCGCTAGTGCATCAGCGAGGGATGGCGTTCGGTCGTAGTTCTCAACAATAAAGGTGGACCGCTTCGCGGCAGCAATATAGGCGCCGCGACTCATGTAAAATAGGGCAGCTTTTAACTCATAAGCGGCCATTAAGTTTCGAAGATAGATCATTCGTTGGCGGGCATCTTCTGCATAGCGGCTTTTTGGGAAACGATTGATAAGGCGGTTGAAGTCATCAAATGATTCCCTTGCAGCTCCCATGTCTCGCTCTGAAAAATCGGTAGGGATAAAACGCTCAACAAGCCCCCTATCAACGCTGTAGGAAGCTAGGCCTTTCATATAGTATGCATAGTCCAGGTCTGAATGATCTGGGTGTAAGCGAATAAATCGCTCCGCTGTGACGGCTGCCGATTCAAAATCAATAGTGCGGTAGTAGCTATAAACAAGCTCAAGCTGTGCCTGGTCAGCATAGCGACCAAAAGGGTAGCGTGACTCAAGAGACTGCAATTTTTCAATGGCGAGCAAAAAACGGTTATTATCCATTGCCGCTTGAGCGTCTTCGTAATACTGTTTTTCTGTTAGTTGCTCTTTTTTTTCTGGAGCGGATGAACATGCTGTAAGTGTTAGGACAAGACATAAGGTAAAAAGTGACTGTTTCATTGATTATCCGTGCGCAGAGTCGATACGTTGGTGTTCTTATTTTTGACGGGCAAGTCGTTGCTGTTAGATGGATTGAAGCTTCGACAGCGTTATTTTCCATCAGTTCAGAGGATAAGCAATCTACACTAGAACGTATCTGAGGTAAAATAGAACCGTGCGCCCCTTAAGAGATAGGAAAGTATGACAGATAAAATAGAATTGACGGAAATAGTACCTGATGAGTTGGATGGCAAACGCTTTGATCAGATAGCAGCCAAGTTGTTCCCTGACTTCTCTCGTGCAAGATTGCAAAGCTGGATCAAGTCGGGTGATTTAACGGTTTCTGGACAGACTCACAAAGTGAAAGACAAGCTGATGGGGGGGGTGCAGTTGCAGCTGCATGCCGAACTCGTTAATGATGAGGTGTATGAAGCTCAAGATATACCGCTGGATATTGTCTATGAAGATGACACGTTGTTGGTGGTGAACAAACCCGCGGGCTTAGTGGTACATCCAGCAGCAGGAAATCGTGATGGAACCTTGTTAAATGGCCTGCTATTTCATTGCGAAGGCCTTGCCGCTATTCCTCGAGCAGGCATAGTTCACAGAATTGACAAGGAAACAACGGGCTTATTGGTGGTTGCAAAAACGCTTAAAGCTCACCATAGTCTTGTTAAACAATTGCAAAAGAAGACCGTATTTAGAGAGTATGAGGCGATTGCAGGGGGAGTATTAACGGGCGGGAGAACAATTGAGGCACCTATTGCCCGACATCCCACTCAACGAACTCGTATGGCTGTGGTGGAGAATGGTAAAGATGCCGTTACCCACTTTCGGGTTATTGAGCGATTTCGTTCTCATACACACATCAAAGTGCAGTTAGAAACGGGTCGAACGCATCAGATTCGTGTGCATTTGGCCCATTTGCGGTATCCATTGTTGGGAGATCCACTTTATAGCCGCCTTCGTTTGCCCAAAGGGGCAAGTCATGATTTGGTCAAAGCCTTAAAAGAGTTTCCTCGTCAGGCATTACATGCAAGAACCTTGGGGCTTATCCATCCAGAAACCAAAGAGGAGATGGAGTGGACAACGGATTTACCTGAAGATATGCAAACGATGTTAGACCTATTGCGAGCTGACGCCGAAGAAGACTGAAATAATACAGATATATCTCATGGTTGATTCTAAATTGCACGGTATTAGAAAATGAATACTTCGCAAAGAAGAGCATTGGAAGGAATTGTATCTGCGTGGATTAAGCCCGAGTGGCCAGCGCCGGCACATGTTCGAGCCTATGTGACAACGCGGGCAGGAAGTCTTAATTTACCCCCTTACGACGGGTTTAATACCGCGGATCATGTAGGAGATGAGCTGGATGTGGTGATGTCTAATCGCCACATGCTCCAGCAATACTTCGACTGGACCAGTCAACCTTGTTGGCTAAATCAGGTGCATGGCTCGGATGTAAATGAGCGGTTACTTAAGGCAGGCCCAGATGCTTTATCCCAGCCCCTTCTAGGTAAAACCTTCAATATTGATGCAGACGCGTGTGTGACGGATGTATTAAACAGCCCTTGTGCAATTCATACTGCAGATTGTTTACCTGTGTTTTTTACCAACCAAGCAGGTTCTCAGGTGGCATTAGCTCATGCTGGGTGGAGAGGGTTGTTAGAGGGGGTTTTGGAAAAAACCTTGGCTTGCTTTGACCCTGGAGAATTTGTTTATGCCTGGTTAGGTCCCGCGATTAGTCAGGCCCATTTTGAGGTGGGAGAGGAGGTTTTTCAGCAGTTTGTTTTGGATGATGTTGTTGCTGAGGGTGCCTTTACGGCAGTGGGCGAAGGCAAATACTTATGTGATTTGTATGGTATTGCTCGTCGACGGCTGGAGTCTGTTGGTAGATGTGCCGTTTATGGCGGTGAATATTGTACTTTTAGCGACCCTCAGTTTTTCTCCTACCGACAGAAACCGATAACCGGGCGTTTGCTGTCTTTAATATGGATTGATCCTGGCCAATAAACTTTCTTAAAACGTAGCATCCCTTCTTTGGCAACCTTGATTTATTCCTTTTGGGGCCAATTAATACTTGTAGCAACTCGTAGAAACTTCTAGCTATTTTAGTTAGACAGGGTTTTGGTGAGTTACCACGCTTATTACGAGGAAATATTTAATGCGAATAGACAAGCTGACTAGCAAATTACAAGCAGCCCTTTCGGATGCCCAATCTATCGCTATTGGTCGTGATCATAATACGATTGAGCCGGTTCATGTATTAAGCGCGATGCTTGATGATGCAGGTGCAGGGGTAAAACCTTTAATTGCACAGGTTGGAGCTGATGTTGGTCAGTTACGTGACGAGTTGACCGCCGCTCTTCATTTGTTGCCTCAGATAAGCAGCCCTGATGGTAATGTTCAGCTGTCAAATGAAATGGTTCGAATACTGAATATTGCAGATAAATACGCCCAACAGCGTGCGGATCAATTTATTTCCAGTGAATTGGTAGTATTGGCGTTGCCAGAAGAGAAAGGCTCGTTAGGGGCAATTTTTAAGAAACTAGGTATAACGAAGAAAGACCTGGAAGTAGCAATAGAAAAAAATCGAGGAGGAGAGGCGGTGAGCGATCAAAATGCCGAAGAGAACAGGCAGGCCTTGGATAAGTATACGGTTGATTTAACGGCACTGGCGAGTGACGGTAAGTTAGACCCTGTTATTGGTCGTGATGATGAGATACGTCGAACAATACAAGTATTACAGCGTAGAACTAAGAACAATCCGGTGTTAATCGGTGAGCCTGGTGTTGGTAAAACGGCGATTGTTGAAGGTTTGGCGCAACGGATTATTAATGGCGAGGTTCCAGAAGGACTGAAAAATAAAAAAGTATTGTCCTTGGATATGGGCTCCTTGGTAGCGGGTGCAAAATTTAGAGGTGAATTTGAAGAGCGTCTAAAAGCGGTACTTAATGAATTATCCAAACAAGAAGGCAGTATTATTCTGTTTATCGATGAATTGCACACAATGGTTGGTGCAGGAAAAGCAGATGGTGCGATGGATGCTGGAAATATGTTGAAACCTGCATTGGCAAGGGGTGAGCTGCATTGCGTTGGTGCAACAACGTTAGATGAGTATCGCAAGTATATTGAAAAAGACGCAGCACTAGAGAGGCGCTTCCAAAAAGTACAGGTGGATGAACCGACGGTTGAGGATACCATTGCAATACTTCGTGGTTTGAAGGAGCGGTATGAATTACACCACGCGGTGGACATAACCGATCCAGCAATAGTTGAAGCAGCAAAATTATCTCATCGTTATATTCCCGATAGGCAGCTTCCAGATAAGGCAATTGACTTGATTGACGAAGCCGCTAGCCGTATCCGTATGGAAATGGATTCAAAACCGGAGGAGATGGACCGGTTAGAGCGTCGCCTTATTCAATTAAAGATAGAGCAAGAAGCCTTAAAGAAGGAAAGCGATGAGGCTTCAAAGAAACGTTTGGATAACTTACAAACGGAGGTAAGCGTACTCGAGCGTCAGTATTCAGATCTAGACGAGGTTTGGTCATCGGAAAAAGCTGCGTTACATGGCAGTCAAAAAATAAAGGAAGAGTTAGAAAGGGCCCGTTTGGACATGGATGTTGCAAGACGTGAAGGAGATTTGACAAAAATGTCCGAGCTTCAGTACGGGCGAATACCTGATTTAGAAAAGCAGCTAGACATGGCTGCGCAAGCAGAAATGATGGAAATGAAATTGCTGCGAAACAAAGTCACCGAAGAGGAAATTGCTGAAGTTGTTTCTAAATGGACAGGCATACCCGTATCAAAAATGCTAGAAGGAGAGAAAGATAAACTGTTAAGGATGGAGGCCTCATTGCACGAGCGAGTTATTGGCCAAAGTGAAGCTGTCGTGGCGGTTTCTAACGCTGTACGGCGGTCTAGAGCGGGGCTATCTGATCCTAACAGACCAAATGGATCGTTTTTGTTCCTTGGACCAACAGGAGTTGGCAAAACTGAGCTGTGTAAAGCGTTAGCATCTTTCTTATTTGATACCGAAGATGCAATGGTTCGAATTGACATGTCTGAATTTATGGAGAAACACTCCGTAGCACGATTAATAGGAGCCCCCCCGGGCTATGTTGGCTACGAAGAGGGAGGTTATCTTACAGAGCTTGTTCGTCGCAAACCTTATTCAGTGATTTTGTTAGACGAAGTAGAAAAGGCGCATCCTGATGTTTTTAATATATTGCTACAGGTATTAGATGATGGGCGGTTAACGGATGGTCAGGGTCGAACGGTCGATTTTAGAAATACCGTGTTGGTAATGACATCTAATTTGGGGTCAAGTGTTATTCAGACAATGGCTTCGGTGGACAATGGCTATGATGATATGCGTGATGCGGTGATGGCTGAGGTAGGGAGTTATTTTCGACCAGAGTTTGTGAATAGAATCGATGAAGTTGTTGTGTTTCACTCCTTGGATGCAGGGCAGATTAAAGGAATCGCATCGATCCAATTGCAGAGTTTAAATGCTCGTTTGGCAGAGAGGGATTTGTCCATTGAGATAACGGATGGTGTAATGTCTCAATTGGCAGAGGTTGGTTTTGACCCAGTATATGGCGCAAGGCCTTTAAAGCGGGCGATTCAACGGCAAATTGAAAATCCTCTGGCTGAGCTCATTTTGTCAGGGAAGTACTTGCCAGGTGATACGATAAAGGGTGTTCTGGAGGGAGGCGTTATTCAGTTCTGTAAATAACGCCATTCCACAGTTAACCAAGAGTGCAATTTAGGCGACTACACTCTTGGTTAACTTCATACTTATTTAGCATTATTTGCAGAACTCTGTGATAAAGTCTTTTGCTTTTTTCAAGCGGCTTTGTCTTTCTTCTTCTGAAAGCATAACAACAACCCCTTCAGAGTTTTTCTCTCTGATTCTGTTGTTTTGGCCAATAAGAGCAACGTTTTTACGGTAGATCTCACAGTTTTTTTGGTTGTTTTCATTCTGTTCTTTTTGAGACTGCTGCTCTACTGAGTTGTTTTTTTCAACGGGAACCTTTTCCTCTTGCTTCTTCTTTCTTGCATCGATTTTTGATTGTGCTGTAGCCTTGCCGCTGGGGGTGGATGAGCTGACGTTAATTTTTACTGCACTGTCAATATAAGCAACAGGAGGTTGAGATCCATAATGAGTGACCCCGCGCTCGTCTATCCACTTATAATAGCCCTTTGCTTGAATAGCACTTGTGAATAGCAGTGTTAAAAAAAGCAACGCAGTCGTCAAAATGGTTTGAATGTTCGTTTTTTTCACAGGTTAATTCCTTCAGCAAGAAGTGGTGAATTTATACAAGTGTAGAATATAACGTCTTGTTACGCTAAATCGTACCCCTGTAATGGAATACTGTGACATAACGAGACAAAGCTCCCTGTAAAACCATAAGAACTTGCGCTAACCCCCTGGATATAGTAGGGAAAAGGTGTTTCCAGTTGACATCATAGCAGTTTCTGGCAAGATACACGGCACACTGTGGTGGGTGTTGATAGCCTGTTAGACAACCTGATGGGTTCCAACGCTAGAGTCAGAATACATTTATATTTGGGGGTAAGGCCTCCTTATGATTTTTCTGTCTTGATCAATCATATGCTTAAAGGCATGTGAGGTGGAAACTGCCCCAAACCTCGCTTTTTCCGCCACTGCTAGCTTCAAACCCACAAATGGGCTGCTGTGCCCTAAAAACATGCTAGCAATGCGTTTTCGACCATGCTTTGTAGTGATCTACAGCTATTATGGTTTCGGTAAACGTCAAATTAATTAATTGATTGAATTGTTAAACCCCTCTCGAAGCGTGTTGCGTTGCGGGTTGTTCAGGTTTAACTGAGGCGAAAGAAAAGTGGAATTATTGTCAGGTGCAGAAATGCTCATTCGCTCTTTAAAAGACGAAGGAGTTGATACCATATTTGGCTACCCTGGTGGAGCCGTACTTCATATTTACGACGCGTTGTTTCAGCAAAGCGACATTGCTCATGTGCTAGTAAGGCACGAGCAAGCAGCATCACACATGGCTGACGGGTATTCTCGTGCAACGGGCCGCCCAGGTGTTTGTTTGGCGACGTCTGGTCCGGGAGCCACCAATACGGTTACTGGAATAGCGACTGCGTATATGGACTCTATTCCGATGATTGTGATCACGGGACAAGTTCAGTCGGATTGGATTGGCGACGATGCTTTTCAAGAGACGGACATTTTGGGAGTTACCCGGCCTATCGTAAAGCATAGTTTTATGATTAAGCGGGCTGAAGACATTCCAGAGACAGTAAAGAAAGCGTTTTATATTGCGACAACAGGGCGACCTGGCCCAGTGTTGATTGATATCCCGAAGGATATGACTGCTCCGACAGAAACCTTTGAGTATCAGTATCCAGCAAAAGTCAAAATGCGCTCATATAGCGTTGTGACCAGAGGTCATTCTGGGCAAATTAAAAAAGCGGTAGAGATGCTTATCGCTGCAAAGCGTCCAGTTATCTATGCTGGTGGTGGTGTTGTTCAAGGTAATGGTTCGGAATTGCTGACAAGTGTTGTTCGTGAACTCGGCGCACCGTGTACAAATACTCTGATGGGGTTGGGTTGTTACCCAGGTACGGATAAACAACATATTGGCATGTTAGGTATGCATGGCACCTATGAAGCAAATATGGTTATGCATCATGCTGATGTTGTTTTGGCTGTCGGTGCGCGCTTTGATGATCGTGTTACCAATAATGTAAAGAAGTTCTGTAGCGATGCCAAAATCATTCATATTGATATAGATCCGGCGTCAATATCAAAAAATATAGCTGTCGATATTCCAATCGTAGGGGCCGTCGATCTTGTATTGAAAGAAATGCTGGAGCAGGTTAAGAAAACAGACCTTCGTGCTGATGTCGATGCTCAGGCTGCGTGGTGGAAACAAATCGATACATGGCGTGCTTTTCATGGGTTACGTTTTGATTTAAATGATAATGAATTATTGAAGCCTCAACAGGTTATTGAGAGTTTATATAAAACGACTCAGGGTGATGCGATTATTTGTACTGATGTTGGGCAGCACCAGATGTTTGCCGCACAATATTATAAGTTCGATAAACCTAGGCAATGGATTACTTCTGGTGGACTTGGGACGATGGGCTTTGGGTTGCCTGCCGCGATGGGTTGTTTGATAGGAAGGCCTGATATGCCGGTTGTGACGGTGACAGGTGAGGGTAGTATCCAGATGTGTATACAGGAGTTATCTACCTGCTTGCAGTATCGTTTGCCGGTTAAGATTATTTGTCTTAATAATCAAGCATTAGGCATGGTTAAGCAATGGCAGGATATGGTTTATCAAGGTCGGCATTCTAGTTCTACCTATGAAGAGTCTCTTCCTGATTTTGTGAAGCTGACTGAGGCATACGGGCATGTTGGCATGAAGGTAGATAAAGCCTCTGATCTTGATGCCGCAATGGAAGAGTGTTTTAAACTTAAAGATCGATTAGTCTTCATGGATGTTTCGGTGGATCCGCAGGAGCATGTGTACCCAATGCATATTAAAGAAGGGTCGATGCGTGATATGTGGCTAAATAAAACGGAGCGTACCTAATGAGACGAATAATATCGATGTTGTTGGAAAATGAGCCTGGTGCGTTGTCCCGAGTTGTAGGGTTGTTCTCGCAGCGAGGCTATAATATAGAGACATTGACGGTAGCACCAACAACGGATGCCACATTGTCGCGCCTTACTTTGACAACTTCGGGTAGCGACGGAGTGATAGAGCAAATCACTAAGCAGCTTAATAAGTTGATCGAGGTGGTTAAGCTTGTTGATTTGACAGAGGGGCCTCATATTGAGCGAGAATTGCTGTTAGTTAAACTGAAAGCGACAGGTGCCCAGCGAGCGGAAATAAAACGTACTGCTGATATCTTCCGGGGTCAAATTGTTGATGTTAATAGTGCTATCTACACGGTCCAATTGACAGGTGCTAGTGATAAGCTGGATGCTTTTCTCGATTCTGTTGGAGAGGCATCTATACTTGAGGTTGCTAGAACAGGCGTTTCCGGGATGGCGAGAGGTGATAAGGTGCTTGCCCTCTAACCGAAAACTAGCAGCAAAACAGCGCGGCATTTGCCGCGTTTTTTTTGCTATATTACTAGCTCAATGGATGATGTTCCGTGGGTGAACTAGGTGAGCAAATGATGAGTGAAGATGAAAATAAGGAAAGCATTGAGAGTGCTTCAATTAACAGCAGCGTTAAAGGAGTCGAAGAGCAAGATGCCGCGGATGGTTTGCCTGATGATGGGGTGACCATTGAGGTGGTTGAGGATGTTGCGAAGGGTAAGCCAAAGCGGGGTGTGTACCTGCTGCCAAATCTTTTTACTACCGCAGCGTTGTTTTCAGGGTTTTATGCCATTGTGGCAGCAATGAATGGCTTGTTTGAGCAGGCTGCCGTGGCAATTTTCATCTCAATGATTTTTGATGGTTTAGACGGGCGCGTTGCTCGGATGACGAATACTCAGAGTGAGTTTGGGGCAGAATACGACAGCCTTGCAGATTGCATTTCCTTTGGTGCTGCGCCGGCATTGGTATCTTATTCCTGGTCTTTGCAGTATCTGGGCAAAGTAGGCTGGATGATAGGGTTTATCTATATGGCTTGTGCAGCGTTGCGGTTGGCTCGATTTAATGTCCAGGCGGATACAGCAGATAGTAGGTATTTTACTGGACTGCCAAGTCCGGCAGCAGGGGCTGTTGTTGCGGGGATGGTGTGGGCTGCTAATGATTTAGGTATAAACGGCGAAGATGTATCAGTTATTGCGGCCATCATAACAGCGTTTGCTGCGGTGATGATGGTGGTTAATATTAAGTTTAATAGCTTTAAAGAGCTGGACCTCAAAGGAAGGGTGCCTTTTGTTGTTATTCTTGTGATTGTTCTTGTATTTGCTGTGATAGCAACGTACCCCTCTGGTGTGCTGCTCGCGATATTTATGCTTTATGCGTTATCGGGCCCACTACTGGCACTAAAGCGGCGGTAACGTATCTTTAAAAAGCGGCCACCTAGTGGCCGTTTTTTTTGCCTAAATGTTTGCAAAATAACGCGCTCTGTCCTATAAATTAAAGTCTACCTTTTAAAAAGATGGGCGTTTAGTTAAGCGGCTTTAGCTAACAATGGCTTCCTGATAAAAAACAAAAAACATCGTTGACGGCGCCTCTTTAATCTCTATAATGCGCCCTTCTTCGAGAGCAAAGCATCAGGCTTTAAGCCAGAAAGTGAGTTCTCGAAGATGCTTTATAAAGGTTTGAAATATAACCGAAATA
>MAAC01020243.1_pt1 | contig 28604 bp, 20 predicted proteins | sample 1115981 | NCBI WGS metagenome assembly MAAC01 (sample SAMN04961126, study PRJNA320927) | seawater metagenome | isolation source: sample BD02T64 sea water enriched with oil for 64 days | place: USA:Gulf of Mexico | collected 2013-07-27
CAGACCTCCATAAAGTCTTTAAGTTGTTTTTTCTGGGTAGTCGTCAAATCTGACACTTCATTTTTGGCATACACGGTAAGTAAATAGAAACGACTATGTCGGTCGAAGTAGTAATAAATGACTCTTGCACCACCACGCTTACCTTTGCCTTTTGCAGCCACTCTAATCTTTCGCAATCCACCAGTACCCTGTATCACATCCCCCTTAACATGCTCCGATAACAATTCATGCTGGAATGCACTATATTCATCATCTGATATGTAGTCACTGCGATGTTTTTCAAAAATACTAGATTCAACAAATACGGCTTTCATTTATCAAGTATACGCAATATGCGTATACTTGACAAATTATCTTTCTATTACTGATTATCAGCAGATTAAATGATGCACCTTTGGCGAGATGTGTTGCATTATACACTTGCTTTAACTGCTCAATCGACACATGCATATACTTCAGTGGTGGATAAATCACGATGACCAAACTGTGTTTGGATGCAATTTAACAACATACTCATGTTATTACTTGAGCATGTAAATAATTTGAAGTAAAACTACTGAGGCGCTATGTGCCCCGAACCGCCATAGAAACTTGTGGGTTAATAGTTTTTTAGTATATAAATACTAAGGCGGAATCGCCCCCTTTGTGAGATAGGAACTATAAATTAGTGACCCGAATTAATTAGCCATTACACTGTGAGTATTTGAAGTTAATTAAATCTGATTTACTACATTTATATTCGACATCAAGGCATAACATCAACACCTAGAGGAACTGATTAACTTTTTATTGTTAGAATTTGACAGTCAGTTCCTTTTTTTTGAGGAAAATTTTATGTAATATCAGAATGAATGTTAATATTAAGAATCAGAGTCAAATGGGGGGATAGTTTTTATTTGACTACATAAATAATTTAAATTGATAAACAATATGGTGTATTAACAGTCTTATGCGGAAATTATTACAATATACTTTACCTTTTCAATTGCCACAAAAATTTCAGGATGAGGCAACCTATCGCCTGTACAAAAAATGGGAGAAACCCGCAAGGCAAGTCCAGATTTTTGCTATTACACTTTTAACCGCACTTTTATACATTATCTTAAATTTTTTTGATAAATCCTGGGCGTCAGAGCAAACCCAACTTGTAATGCTAAAAAGGCATGTTTTTGTCTTAGTTCCCATATTGTTAACTATTAGTTTTCTCGCATACAAAAAGCGATTTTATAAGATTGTAATGCCAGCCCTTGCGGTCTTTCCTGTTATCGGCTCTTCAAGCCTTATCTATATAGCGAGTCAACTTCAAAACCCTGCTCTGTTTCTTCCTGAAGGGTATCTAGGTGTCTTCTGGATATTTATTGTTTCGGGCATGACTTTCAGGTACGCCTTAATAAGCGCTTCAATATCATCATTAATCTTGCTTGTAGCTGGTTTATATATCATTAATGATCCTGATATTTATGCCATTCATGCTTTTTGGATTTTTTGTAGCTTCTCTTTTGGATTTCTTGGTGGCTTGATATATGATCGATCGAAAAAAGCTATCTTCATTACTCAACAAGATTTACATCATTTGGCCGTTACCGACGAACTAACAGGTATCTTCAATCGCAATCAGTTAAACAATGCTCTTGATGAGGAAATATCTAGGAGTCTTCGATATAAAAAAACGTTCGGGCTTTTAATCTTAGACATTGATCATTTCAAAAATATTAATGATACCTTCGGGCATCTTGAAGGGGATAATGTATTACGTAAAGTCGCACAGCTATTAGGAACATTAATACGTTCGAATGACACCATAGTACGATGGGGAGGAGAGGAGTTCGTCGTTGTAGTAGTAGAGGTAGATGAAAAAACACTTAATAAAATATGTGAGAATCTACTGAAAAGAATTGAAGATAATAATTATGATCCTGTTGAAAAGGTTACTGTAAGTATTGGGGCAACATTGTTCAAAAATGATGATACTCAAGATGTTATACTTAAACGTGCTGACAAGGCACTTTATCAAGCTAAAGATAAAGGACGTAATAGAGTTACTCTTATATGATATTTATTTTAGATATTATATAAGGTGGTATCAAATAGCTTTAAACTCTAGTTTGATACACGTTAATCCAATTAATCCCTATACCAACAACTGGGTTTTTATGCCCGTTGTCAAAGGTTAAAATTTATTTAAACATCGTATCATTCCTGTAAATAAATAGTCTTTTACTATTTTTTTGAGCTTTAGTTCTATCTCTCTTAGTACCCCTTTACGAGATAGGATTAACCTTCTCTACTCCCACTTTGCTGTCATGAATACAGGCAAAAAATGCACATACTCAGAGATCAGTATTGCCTGTGATCTCACACCTCAAAGCAGAATAATTCTGTTGTTCAATTTCTATTTGACATAGTTGCCCTCGTTATTTGTATTAATAATCCTCTAACAAAGTCTCTAGTTAAATCGTGCCGCTATTAAGTCAGCGACACGAAAATTAAACGAATAATACCAACATAAAATCAAACTCTGCCAATAACACCTTTACCGATAATTTCTTTCATTATCTCAGATGTACCGCCATATATACGTTGTACACGAGCATCTACGTAAAAACGTGATATTGGATATTCAGTCATATAACCGTAACCACCAAACATCTGTAAAGCCATATCAATTACTTTACCTTCCATTTCTGTACAGCTATATTTTGCCATTGCTGCTTGGTCTGCTGAAAGTTTTCTTTCAGCCAATAACTCAGTGTATTTTTTAATCATAATGCTGTGTAATTCGACTTGCGTTGCCATATCTGCAATTTTTTGGCGAATATCTTGAAAACGCGCAATAGGAGTACCAAATGCTTGGCGTTCTTTAATGTATTCTAGTGCTAAGTTTAATGCACCTTGGGCATGACCAACACCCGCAACAGCACAGGCTAAACGTTCACGTGGTAATTCGTGCATCAATCCTAAGAAGCCTTCGTCTACGTTACCTAACACGTCGGCTTCAGTAACTTTTACATTATCAAAAAATAATTCTGAGGTATCTGAGGCATGTTGACCTAATTTATGTAAATTTTGACCACGTTGGAAACCTTCTTTGTCTCCATCAACTAAAAATAACGTTGTACCTTTTGAGCCTGTAACTTCTAGGTTGGTTTTAGCGGCAACAATGTAAATAGAAGCGTTTTGACCATTAGAAATAAAGGTTTTAGAGCCGCTAATATTCCAACCATCATCCGTTTTCTTCGCATAAGTTTTCATACCTTGTAAGTCAGAGCCAGCACCGGGCTCTGTCATACAAATTGCACCAATACACTCACCTGTGACCATTTTAGGAAGATATTTTTTCTTTTGCTCTTCTGTTCCCATATTCAAAAGATAGTGAGCAGCAATATCAGCATGAACAAGTAAGTTAGCCGATAATGAAAAGAAACCCGCTTTTGCTAGCTCTTCAACTACAAGGAAATTAAAGTCGACCGGAACACCAAAACCGCCGTATTCTTCAGGTAAATCGCAACATATTAAACCTTCGTTACCCATTTGCTGGTAAAAAGATTTAGGGATAAGTTTATTTTTTTCCCATTCTTCATATTGTGGTGCAACTTCATTTTCAATAAAACGAACAACTGTTTCTTTAAAAATAGTTAACTCTTCTTGTAATTCATTACTCATAATTTTTCTCTCTTAAAATCACTATGTCTTTTATTGATAAATTTATTTCACTACATGCCTCTGTAATAAATGATTAATTTGATCGGGTTTATATTGAATACTTGATAATATTTCAGTGGTTGAAGCTTGGTTCGGTTCAACTACATACATATCGTCACCTTTAGCTGTTTGAGCCGAATCAATAAATTTAATTGCCGGGGCAATTTGTTTCACTTTTTCACCGGTAAGTGAAACAACATCAATTATCATATTTCGATCTGCCATTAAAGAAGATTTCGCGGCTTCAGATACCGTTAATACTGGTTCAACACAAGCATCAAGTGAATCAAATAGCACCATCCATTCGTCCAAGGTTTTTTGTGTAATAACGGCTGAAATATCTTTTTTCAACGCTTGTTGTTCATTTACATCAACTGAATGTGTTCGTTTAAGCCATTCACCATGACCAATATTTTCAAAAAACAATACAGCAAATTTCGGCTCTAAACTTCCAACAGATAAATAACGGTTATCTTTTGTTTGGTAATAATCATAAAAACAACCGCCATTAAGTACGGTTCGGCCTAGGTCAGGATCGATATCAGCACCAACAGCGCCCGCGCCAAACATGCCATTTAAGGCAAAAGCGGCATCTGTCATACTAATATCAATATGTTGTCCTTTACCCGAAATACCACGTTGAATAACGGCAGCAAGAACGCCCATTACTGCATGATGTGAACCTCCGGCAATATCAGCTATTTGAGTACCACTTAGGACAGGGCCTGATTGCTGAGTACCACTAAAACTCGCTAAACCACTTAACGCTAGATAGTTTATATCGTGCCCTGCTCTGTCTTTATAACAACCATTCTGGCCATAGCCGGTAATTGAACAATAAATCAGTTTAGGATTGATGGTTTTTAATGTCTCGTAATCTAAACCGAGTTTAGCCATAACGCCTGGTCGAAATTGTTCGATAACCACGTCGTATTCAGCAATAAGCTTTTTAACAATTTCAACCGCTTCAGCTTGCTTTAAATCTAACCCCATCGATTGTTTATTACGATTAAGGGTTAAATACGCATATGAACAGCCATTATGTTTTGGTTGAAACGCTTTAACTAAATTATGACGACCAATGGCTTCAATACGCAACACTTCTGCACCCATATCTGCCATTAACATCGTGGCATATGGCCCAGGTAATAAGGTTGAAAAGTCTAAAACTTTTAATTGAGTAAGTGGTTTCCCCAACAATTGAGCAGTCATTAGAAATTCCCACCGTTTTTTAACATTTTATATAAAGATGCTGGCACGCTAAAACGTTCACCATAAAGGTTAGTTAACTCTTCTGCACGCGCGATAAATTGTTCAAGACCATACTGGTTAATAAACTGCAATGAGCCGCCTGTCCAATGAGGATAACCAATACCAAATACCGCTCCAATATTGCCGTCACCTGTTGAGCGAATAACACCTTCTTCTACACAACGTGCGGTTTCAATCGCCATAATGAACAGTAAACGTTCTTTGATATCATCAAGTGGTATTGCGTTATTTTCAGTATTGTAAGCAGTTAATTCAGAAAATAATTTTTTCTTAGCATCTTTTTCATCTGTATTAGGGTATTCATAAAAACCAGCTCCTGCCGCTTTACCTGCACGACCTTTTTCAATCATGCTGTCGATGATGCTATCGGCGGGGTGAGCAGGAAGCATTTTCCCTTCAAGCGCTAAATCAGCTTTAGTTTGCGCGGTGATTTTTTCAAATAATGTGAGCGATACTTCGTCAGTAACCGCTAAAGGTCCAACAGGGAAACCTGAAAGATAAGCGGCATTTTCAATTGAAGCTGGATGGGCATCTTTAAGTAATGCAACACCTTCTTTAACATAAGTAGTGAATACGCGAGAAGTGTAAAAACCACGGCTATCGTTAACAACAATAGGTGTTTTACCCAGTTGCAGCGTTAGGTCATAACATTGTGCTAGTGCATCATCAGAGGTTTGATCTCCGCAGATAATTTCGACTAATTGCATTTTGTCTACGGGTGAGAAGAAATGCATACCAATAAAATTGGCCGGTCGAACTGACGCCTCTGCTAAGCCTGTAATAGGTAACGTTGAGGTGTTTGATGCAAAAATTGCATTGTCTTTCATTACCGCTTCAGATTCTTTTGTTACTGTCGCTTTTAAGTCTCTGCTTTCAAATACTGCTTCAATAACAAATTCGCAGTCAGCTAAACTAGCTGCATCGGCACTTGGTTTAATTAGCGCTAAAATACTTTCAGCTTTATCAGCTGTCATGCGGCCACGAGCAATTTGTTTGTCTAAAATTTTACGGCTGTAATATTTACCTTTTTCTGCGTTTTCTAAACTAACATCTTTAAGCGTTACCGAAATGCCTTTTGTTGCACAAGTATACGCAATACCTGCGCCCATCATGCCTGCGCCAATTACACCAATGTTAGTAAATTTGCGTTTTTCAAACCCGTCAGGACGATTACCGCCTGCTTTAATTTCGTTTAAGTTATACCAGAAGGTATTAATAATATTCTTTGAAACTTGACCAACGGTTAATTCGGTAAAATAACGAGATTCAATACGACAAGCGCCATCAAAATCAACTTGTGCGCCTTCAATCATAGTGGCATAAATTAGATCTGGTGCAGGTAACGTACCTTTAGTACCGCGACGAATAATAGCTGGCGTAATAGGTAATGACATCGCCACTTTTTTGTCTCTTGGTACACCACCTGGGATTTTATAGCCTTTAATATCCCACGGTTGAGCATTAACACCTGAAACTAGGTCAGCAGGGCTTTCAACAGCTTTAGTGTTGTCTTTAATCCATTGTGTTGCTTGTTCAACTAATGCTAATTCATCATCAACTAGCGTATGAATCAAACCGTTTTCAAACCCTTGTTCTGACGAGAATGCTTTACCTTGTAGTAAGTAAGGCATAGCAGTTTGAATACCTAATAAGCGCACCATACGGGTAACACCACCGCCACCGGGTAATAACCCTAAAGTAACTTCTGGTAAACCCATTTTTATTTTTATGCTGGTTCCCTTATTAGAAAGAGCAATTCGATGATGAGCTGATAAAGCGATTTCCCACCCTCCCCCCATTGCAGCACCCGCAATACAAGCGACAACAGGCTTGCCACACGTTTCAATAGTGCGCATTGACGATTTAAGCGAAGTACACATATTAAAAATAATTTGCGCTTCATCTTTTGTTGCTTTAAACAACAGATTGATGTCGCCACCAGCAAAGAAGGTTGATTTGGTTGAGCGAATGATCACCCCATCAAAATCATCTTCTGCTAGCTGTGCTGCTGCTTGCGCGAAATCACTAGCAAAAGCCAGATCCATTAAGTTCGCTGAAGAGTCTTCTTTATCCAGAATTAGATGTGCAATGTTCTTATTGTCTTTTTCATATTTAACTGAAGTCATTTTTTTTCCTACTTAATATATTGCAAATTAAACGCGCTCGATGATTGTGGCGATACCCATACCACCGCCGATGCATAACGTTGCTAGGCCGCGTTTTAAATCGCGTGCTTCTAGCTCATCTAATAAGGTGCCTAAAATCATTGCACCCGTTGCGCCTAAAGGATGACCCATTGCAATAGCGCCACCATTTACATTTACTTTTTCATCAGGAATATTTAACTCCGCTTGAAAACGCATAACAATAGAAGCAAAAGCTTCATTGACTTCAAACAAATCAATATCTTCAACAGTTAAACCGACAAGGTTTAATGCTTTAATTGCTGCAGGTGCTGGGCCTGTCAACATAATCGTTGGGTCTTCACCAACAATCGCCGTAGCTATTACTTTGGCTCGCGGCTTTAAATTATATTTTTTAGCAGCTTGCGCACTACCAATTAAAATTGCAGCAGCACCATCAACCATGCCGGATGAATTTGCTGGCGTATGAATATGAACGATATTTTCAACTTGGTGATATTTTTCTTTAGCCACATCATCAAAACCCATATCACCCATCTTTTTAAATGAAGGTTTTAATTTACTTAAACTTTCAAGTGTAGCTTCTGGTCGAATAAGTTCGTCGGTAGCCAAAATTTCAATACCACTTTGGTCAACAACAGGAATAACAGAATTAGCAAAAGCACCACGTTGCCATGCAGCAGCAGCTTTTTGATGTGACTTCATTGCAAAGGTATCAACATCAGTACGGTTAAAGCCACCTAAGGTTGCGATTAAATCAGCGCCAATACCTTGCGGCATAAAGTTGGTATTTACGTTGGTGTGAGGGTCATTTGCCCAAGCACCACCGTCAGAGCCCATGGCTTCACGCGACATAGATTCTACACCACCAGCTACCACTAAATGTTCCCAGCCTGAGCGTACTTTCATTGCCGCAATATTAACGGCCTCTAAACCTGATGCACAAAAACGGTTAATGGTTACGCCACCTAAATTATCATTCCAACCAGCGGCAATGGCTGCCGTTTTAGCAATATCAGCACCTTGATCACCAATTGGTGTAACACAACCCATAACAATGTCATCAACATGTTGAGTGTCTAAATTGTTGCGTTGCTCTAAGGTTTTTAACAGATTTGATAATAAGGTAATGGGTTTGACTTCATGTAAAGCACCGTTTGCTTTACCACGTCCGCGGGGAGTACGGATTGCATCGAAAATATAAGCTTCAGTCATGTAGATAACCTTCAAGTAGAAAAAGAATATCATTAACTATAGAAGCAAAACCGTATTGACAATATGACCGTTTACATCAAGTAGCTGACATAAAAACTCATGACCCTCTATTATTGTCTAACTTAGGTAGTTTCTCACAATGAAAAACTTTATCGGCATAGACATTATACATTTGAACAATAACAAGATGATAATGTTTCCCTATTCAAGCGAATGAATTTAGCGGGGGTATGTAAAATGACTAGCGAAGACAAGATCTAGTGATGTAACAGCACCGTCAATAACGGTTTAATTATAATTAAGTCGTTATTGACAAATTAAAGACGATTTCTGTATTCAACAGGACTATCACCCGTCCATTTTTTAAAAGCACGAGTAAAAGCAGATCCCTCTGAAAAACCTAAAAGATAAGCTATTTCAGCAATGGGTAATTCAAGGGTACGTAATAAAGTCATGGCTTTATGCTTGCGTGTACGATCTTTGATTTCCATAAATGATGTATTTTCAGCTTTTAGTTTTCGCGTTAACGTTGCTGTAGAGGTATTTAATTGTTGTGAAATATCTAATAATTTTAATTGTGGAAGCTCTTCACTTTGAACTAAAATCTGTCTCACTTGTTCTGCCGTGGAGTTAGCTTGTCGATGATGACTCAAAAAACAATGAGGTGCATTAATTAATAATGCGGGTAATTTATCTTGTGATGTAACAACTGGTTTTTTAAGGAAATCCTTCGAGAACACAATGCAATTATATCGATGGTTGAACTCTACTGTACTATGATATATGGCTTCAAAATCCTCTGGTAAAGCAAATGCTGAAAATTGGAATTCGACTCGATCCAGCTTTATCGCCTCATCAATCATCCAAGCAAACCATCTCGTTAAAACGATAACAAGACACATAATGAAATAATCATTGTTTTTAGGAACAATATTACCATTCTGGGTTTCATGGCCCATAATAAAAATAGCTTCTTCCCCTTTTACTTCAAGAGAAAACTTATATTCATCACTAATCAAACGAAAAAATTCACAACTACGGTGAATAATTGAATGTAAATTTAAACAATCGCCGCAGGTACGACACAACATTTTGAAAAAACCAAAGGGAAGCCTTTTTATCGCGCCATTAGTCGATTCATCATCGAGTGAGCGCCATACTGTATTAGCTAAAGAGGCTAGTTTGTTGGATTCAGTATAATCATCAGATGTAAGTACCGATAAAGGAATATTATGTGCTGATAATAAAGACTGAGCTTTTTTTTCATCAAGTAAATACTCACCTAACTGACGACGAAAAAAAACATTTGGTACTAAGTGATAGTGGCTCAAAATCATCTTCAACTTTATTAAATGTATTAAAAAGTAACGCTAGATTAATTATTTAGCAATGTTAAGTTCTAAACTCTATGACAAGTTAACTCCCGCCATTTTCAATGCCAATTGTATGATAGTTCAAACTATTTGTTAAATGATAACAAGAAAATGAGAAAATCACTCGATTTACAGAAATAACAATATGAGGCAATGCCAGACTTTTATAAAGCAAGCTTTCCTCACCTGAGCACTTATCTGACAAATTCAATTCCAAATTAGTGTCATTTTCGTGACAAAACAAATGACACAGAAATTTTATCACTTTTCTTGAAACATCAAAAACATCTATTTTTGGGTTTTACTCAAATAGAATAATAAAGAGTCATACCCTTTCATTGCCTGAAGAAATATCAAATACATTTTATCTTTTATTTAAATACCTTTGATGTTGCTAGGCAGCATAAAAGATATTGACGACAATATTTTATCACCTTATACTGATTTTGAATAAATTGCTGCACTGCAATACAACTAAAGGAAGCTTTATTATGTTTACAACAATACCAAAACAACTCACAACTGCTATAAAGCCATTCAATAGCCTTATAGAAATCAATACAAAATCTTTTGAGCAATTAATAAATCTACAAAAAACCTTTCTTACTGCGATTAGTTGGGAAATTGCAGCACAAACAAAAATGTTATCAACTCAAACAGATTTGACAAAAATGATAAACGATCAGCAATATTATACCGATCAACTTCAAACTAAAGTCTCAGCTTCTGCAAAAGACGCCTATGATGTGGCACAAAAAAGCTCCGAAGAAGTTGGTAACCTTGTTAAAGATTCTTTATCAGAAGCCGCTAGTTTCACTAAATAGCTTTTAAAAAGACAATACGAAACTGATAATAATCCCAATCAGTATAAAGAAGTAACAACTTAGAACGTCATGGTGCTGTTAGGCAACTAAAACACCATGCCACTTTTATGCGACTTACTCACGTTAGCATTATGTTTACTGACTATTTGACCAATCTAAACGTATGTCCCAACCATCTAATCGATGTTCGGATTTTAACGGAGCTACTGACTCATCAATTGCCTTGTGAACGTTTGTTGCTGATGTAATATTAGCATCACGTCCGTGGATATAACTTTGCGTGCGAACAATTTGTGTATAGGCTTTATTAAGATCATATGCACGTTGTTTAGAGGGGGTTATCAATTGAAAAACATCAGCACCCTTTACCTTTTCTTTATTCACCGTGCCATCTGAGTGGTACCACCTATTAAACATTTCACTGTTTTCACGAAATTCATTGCCACCGCCATTAACGCGCAAGTATTGTAAAATTTCACCTTCTTGTTGACCTTTTGAGGGCACATCTTTCATTCCTTTTAGATTAATGTAGCCCCACCCTGCTTTACCTGTAACTTTACGTGGAAAAGCAAACGTTTGATCTATAGTTGTACCTATAGCCGAATGGCACCCCATACAAAATAAAGTTTCTTCATAAGATTGAGGTCTTAATTCACCATTATAATCTTCAATGTACCCTTGAATTAACCAACCAAACTTATTATTAAAACCACGATCTTTAACGCGAATATAACTAGGTAGTTGTTCATCTAACTTTTCTTTACGTTCTCGGCGATAGGCCGTATCAATATCACCGTTTGTTAGCAGTTTAGTTTTGGTCATATAACGTAATTCTTTCATTCGTTTTGGTATATAGGTTTCTCCTTTTTTATCAACGCCCACATAACGAACCGAATGCATAATTTCGGTGTTAACAGGATATTGTTGATTTGGTATTTTTATATGCTTGGCATCACCAACAAAAAATGCTCGTGCTAGCAACAATTCAACCCTTGCTGCTAACCGCCCATCTTGATTTAAATCACTATTAATTGCTTGTTCATTAACTGGAAAAATATCTATCTCTGATAATGCTTTAATACTCAATTCAACCAAAGATAAATTAGTTAAATAAATACTTTCATTATATTCACCATTAAGCTCCCTAAACTCTGCTGATAACCGTATTAAAACGTCATCTGTAGAGCCATTTGTAGGCCAGAAAGTCCCCGGAAAAGGCTTATAATTAAAAGCAACCCAAGCACTACCATCTTTTGCTATACCATTGCTTTTAAACGCTTCACTGGCAAGGTGATAGTTCTTCAAATCAGGAATAAACCCTGACCAGTCTTTATTTTGTAAACTTTTGGATAAATTACTGTAATTGTCTTGATCTACATATTCAGAGATCTGTTTGTTAGTTATTTTTTTTAGCCATTTATGACGATTTACGAATAAGTTTTTCCAACTGTTACTTTCTCCTTCATCAGAAAAATTATAGATACCTTGATTAACACCATCATTACGTAAGTTAGTTCGGTAATTATTATTTTTAGCTTGTTGATATGTTTGGTGACACGTGTAGCAAGGGTTGTGCTTCCCTTCCGTTTTGGTATAACACTGAGGGGGAATTGGTGCCTCTTCGTTCCAACTGCCATTAGCCGTTGGGGTAACAATAAGAGCAGAGTCAACATGCGGTAACAATGATTCGTTAACTTCTTCAGCGTTAAATATGTCAAGCCACCCTATATAGATAACAACAATTAAACTACAAACCAAACTAAAAATTAAAACGTAACGCTTCATAACTAACCTCATTAACATACTCATTTATTAAGCTGAATAAATTATACAAGGCAAATATTACAGTTATTTGAATTAACTCTTTTTCATATATTAGTAATATTTCAGTTATTTGAATTAACTCTTTTTCATATATTAGTAATATTTCAGTCATTTAATTGTCATAACAATTTCTTACCTTAATGGCATTATTAAAAACCTTAGGAAGATGAGAATGCTAAATATAAAAAAGACTAAAGTCGCTGCATTATTAGCTGTGATACTTGGATCATCAATGTTAACTGCATGTGATGTCGATGACGGTACAAATGGTGTTAATGGAACAGATGGTACTAACGGGAAAGACTTAATTGCTCCTGCTAAGTTAACTCGATTAGCAACTGTGCCTGTTGGCGCTGAAATCACTGGTGTATTCTTAACAGATAATGATGAGCTGTTTTTTAATGTTCAACATCCTTCTGATTTAGACGGGAATGACACTGCTGCAAAAGTAGGTGTGGTAACAGGTTTTGACTGGAGCACATTAGATCCATTAACTGCTGACTTAACAGTTCCAGCTACTGATGCAGAAAAACTTGCCGTACGCTTAGTCGCAGGCGAATATCAAGTGATTGGCAAAGCGGGCGATACTTTCACTAATCAATTACCTTATGGTTTGGGCTCTATAACAACATCAGATGGCTTAATCGAAATAAAGCAATCTCAAGATCCTGACTTTAATGCCTTTGTGCCTACCTCTGCTAATGGTAGTACAGGTTATTTATTTACCGCATGGGAAGATCGCCCTGGCGCAATGAGTCGCATTGAATTAACCAAAGAAGAAAGTGGCAGCTGGCTTACTGGTAATGTGATCAACGTTGATTTTTCTACCGTGTTAGGTACTTTAATTAATTGCTTTGGTACGTTATCTCCGTGGAATACCCCATTAACATCTGAAGAGAACTACGAAGCTGAACATACGAATCAATGGAATAACACCGCCTATTTAAACGGCTACCCTAGCTATACCGATGTTAAGAATTTACAAACTTATTTAGCTAGTTCAACATTACCTAATCCATATGATTACGGTTATATTATTGAAATTACCGACCCTACTTCTGTTAGCCCTACTCCTTTAAAACACTTTACCTTAGGCCGTGCTGCTCATGAGAATGCTGTGGTAATGCCAGATTGGAAAACAGTTTATACAACCGATGACGGCTCCAATAAAGCCTTTTATAAGTTTGTTGCGACGACTGCAGGTGATTTAAGTGAAGGTACCCTTTATGCTGCAAAACTAACTCAAGATGCCACCAGTGATCCCGCTAAAGCAGGTTTTAACATAGAGTGGATTGAATTAGGAAACAGTAACAATACGCAAATTAAGACTTGGATAAATTCATATAACGGTATAACTGAAACAGATTATGTCGAAGGTGAAACTAGTTATATAACGCAATCAGAAATTGACGACTGGGCAACCAATGACACTGGTGATGATAGATATGCTTTCTTAGAAACCCTCCGTGCTGCTAAGGCAAAAGGCGCAACAACTGAGTTCCGTAAAATGGAAGGCGTTGTTATTAACTATGATGGTGCTGCCAGTGGTTCAGTTCCTTTCATGTATGTTGCTATGTCTGAAGTAGGTAAAGGTATGGTTGATGGTGAAGGTGATATTCAACTTGATTCATCAGCTAAATGCGGAGCTGTTTATCGCTTTGGTTTACACTCAGATTTTAATGTTAGTCGTATGGAGCCTGTCATAGTTGGTGGTGCCTATAATGCTGATGGCGATGCTAATGGCAATAAATGTGATGTTGACGCCATTTCAAACCCCGACAACTTAGCTGTAATGGATGATGGTCGTGTTTTAATTGGTGAAGATACCAGTAAGCATGTAAATAATACTCTTTGGATTTATAATCCTGAAGGTGAATAACTTTCAAAAGTAAATTTATAAACTTAAAAAGCCCTCGCATCACTGCAGGGCTTTTTGCATTTAACTTATACCAATACAAGTAAGTTAGTGATCAAATATTAATGAGGATAAGCTTTCAAGAACAAGGCGCTTGATTGAGCAATAGCTGGCTATTGGAATTGAAAGCAACGACGTTATTGGAATATTTAGTCCATTAAAAATGATCACATGTTTATTTGTATTGGTATTATTGCACTCATAAAATACTCTGTATGACTGCTTTACGTAGCCTTTTGAATAGTTTCATTGTAAAACTTGTTCTTTATTATGATCTATACCCGTTCCACTTGAAGATGCTCGTTTCAGGAAGTCTGAGCGACTCATAATCAAGGCACATTTTTTTATTAAGGGTTATTCCCTTAAAAAGAAATGTAACGCAGAGTATGATTTGCTCAGCCTTCCCCAAGGGCTGGTTTAGAAACGCTTTAAGCTGCGTTATTGATTTAGACAATAGAATAACTATTCTCTTCAATCAATGCCTTACCTAAAGGCGTTTCTAATTCCAGCTGAATCATGCATCTTCAAGTGGAACGGGTATATAAGTTAAATTTATTATTTTTTAATTACCTCTACTTAACCACAATCATCGATAGGATGTAAGTGAATTACGTTGGTAAGTAGAAATTGTAAGATACATAGCACAAGTAAAAAATTGGCGTATTGTACGCCTTTGCTGCCAGTCTGAATGGGTAGTAAGCAATCTGTGAGTTTTGTTTGGTTATTTTCTTAATTGTTTATTGAAACATTGGTCTATAGAAAGCCAATAACTTCTAAATCGTTGCTTGCCAATAACCAACGTCTAACCAACGATCAAATTTTAAACCCACTTCTTTAAAATGAGCCACTTTCACCATGCCAAATTTTTCATGCAAAGCGATACTCGCTTCATTAGGTAGGGTAATTCCACCAATAGCACTGTGAATTTTTTTACGCTTTAGTTCATCAAATAATACTTGATACAATTTCGTGCCAAGCCCTTTTGAAATATGGTCAGGGGATAAATACACAGTCACTTCAACTGAAAATCGATAAGAAAATCTATCTCGCCATTTAGTCGCGTAGGCATAACCCAAAATATTGCCCGACTCATCTTCTGCAACAAACCAAGGTAAATCGTTGGCGGTAATTTGTGTTATACGTTTGATTATCTCTGATGCTGTTACAACTTCTTCTTCAAAAGTCACCACAGTATTTTCAATGTAATGATTATAGATAGCACTAATACTGCTAGCGTCTTGCGCATGTACTGCTCTAATCATTGCGTTTGTTTCCAATTTCATGATTAATCGCTCTGATTTCGGCCTTACACTCTGCATTTTGTTTACTAGATCCTTTAGTACACGGCGCAGACGAATCACCACCAAAGTCTCGTTGAACACCATAATACACGCAGGATGAAAGTGAAAAGGTACAAAGCAAAGCAAAAATAAGTTTCATAATGGTCACTCTAATAAATTGTAATGGTTAAAATATTTTAGATAGTAGCAGTAAAAAAATCTATTGTACTGCTCAGGTTGTTTACTACGGCCAAGGTCGCTGACTTTCTGCATCAATCCATGCATTAACCCAGTCAGGTACATCAAAGTTTGGTGTAGATTTACCATAGGCAGCTAAAACTTCAGTAGCAGGTACTAAACCCTGCTTTGCGGTAAACGCCGCTTTAATTAATGCCGAAGAACAAATTTTATCTTTAATATGGGTTTCTTGTAAAAAGTAAAACCAGCGGCCATCATGACAAATAACCTGAGTAGTGACGGTAAATTTTTTCCAAAAAGCTATTCTTCTGCGATAGCGCACACTAGCACCACCCACAGCAAAGGCCCATTTGTTTTTTCTCATGAGGCTAAGTAAACCCGTGCGTAGAGCGAAATCCCAACGACCAAACTCCATATAAGTTAAATGACGCGCATTATTAAGTTCAACAAAGACATCAATATCGGTTAGCCCTGCGCGGCAGTTCATCACGCTTTTATCATCCAAGTTCATCTTAGGAAGATTTTTGGCCTTAAACAGGGTCGCGATTAACTTAATATACGGGTACATACTTTGTTTCTCTTAGTTTTTATCAGGTAAAACAAGAGGTAAGAGTACGCGGAAGTATTAAAGAAGGAAAGTAATAATACCAAACTGATTAATTTATTGGTCAGCTTAGCGTTGTAGAAGCGTTGGGATTGCTGGTTTATCTTTATGGCAGAGTAATTATTAGACTGGTGTAATAAGAGAAGGTAGCGTTGAGTCACGGAGGTAGTCTTAGACATCACAACTACCTTAGTTTTTTGTAATCATGTCAAATAACGTTAATTCTCACCACTTGTTAGTGTTTGCAATGCTTTAGTCATAGTTTGTTTACCTTCTTCTGTCACTATCATGTTATTAAGCATTCTTTGTTTAAATAAACACTGCTGCGTTAATGCAGTGGTAGCTTCAACATTTTTTTGTTTGACTGTAGGACGATATGGGGAGTTTTTAACTAAGTCCATCACTTCTGGGAAGCGTTGTTTAAATAACGACAATGTATCATTAAAGCTGGCTGCATTTTCTTTAGGGCACAATGCTAGCGCGCCATCGGTAAGTTGATATATACCCTTCACTATCCTGATTTTTTGTTGTTCTGCTTCAGATATATTCGTTTCAGATAAGTTCGCTGCGGTTACCGAGTGGGATAGTAAAACCAGCATGAGGGTGACGTAGGTTTTCATTGCAATATTCCAGATTCTTTCCGTTAAAATAAAAAATCAGCTTGCCTTATATACCTGAGCTCCCAAAGGGCAAGGCGATAAGCGACCCACTACGTCGTTATAAAATGGAGGTGGGGAACAACCACACCACACATTTTAAGCCTAGTATTTGGCACGCTTCTCGTCTTGCTGAAATCGAGCATTTCCAAGTGGCTTGGGTATTGATAAAAAGCAAACTGATTTTTCGTTAAGCATCAGTGTTCAATGACTCAATTTATCTATTAACAATAAATTGTCTTTAAACGCTCTATTAGTGGTAAGTCACTTTCAACAAGCGCACCTAACATTAACCAATCAACCAGTAATTTATTTAAATTAATCCCAGTACCGGAAAGCATTTGTTCTTGCATTAATTGAACTTGAACTTTCATACGCTGCTCAGCTAACTCAACTGGTGAATCACTTTGTGCAAGTATTTCAATTTCTAAGGTTTTTTCAGAACGTGAACTACTTTGAGCTTGTTTCGTTAATTTAACATGCTCTTGGAAACGTTTTTGCCAAAAACTGGTCATAGTATTGAAAACAGCTGATGCTTTTAATGCTTCCGTATCTTGGTTGTTTTGAGCGTGTAAGGACATTAACTCAAACAAGTTTAACCATGTTTGTTGTTCTTTAGCCTGAGTTTGGCTAGTAATGAGTTGTTCAATGTCCTTAATTACTTTCTCTATACGAACAGCGACAGGCTTAATAACGGGTTTACTCGCAATAATTTCTTTAAGTAACATTTGTGCTTGTTGCTCAACAGATTGCAAAACATGCTTATCATCTGCATTCGTTAAGGCTTTAAAAGACTCTTCAATGATAACTACTTTTTCAGTAAACATTTGTTGTTGAGTCGATAACACCGCTTGTTGCTCAGACTTAAACTGTTGTCTTTTACCAAATAATTCATCATTAACTTGACGGAATTTTTGCCACAACTGATTTTCTTGATGGTTTCCGGCAAAACCTACTTCACGCCATGTTTGTTGCAACTGTTTAGCCGTTTCAATTGCGGCTAAAACATCATCATTTGTCAGTAACTCTTCAGCTTTAGCGATTAATGCTTGTTTTTCTGCTGTATTACTTGAATGAAAAACGCTAATGGCACTTTTAATGGGAGCAATAGCGTTTTTAAATTTCAACTGCAATTTTTTATATTGGTTACGATCCACTTCACCCGCATTATTCCATTGCTGTTGTAAAGTATTTAGCTGGCCGTCAAGTTGTTTAAAATCTGGCTTCGGTGTTTCTTGCGAATCATTAAGCTTTGTCACAAATAATTCTGCTTTTGCTACTATTTTTTGACGTTGTTCTAAATGCTGCAAACGCATTTTATCTTGCTCAGCATAGAATAAACGACATGGCGCAAACGCTTGTTCACAACGTTGGTTAAACTGCTCATTTAATTGCTTATCTACATCTTCATCGGCATGACCTAACGAATTCCATGTACCGCGGTACGCTTTAACTTTTGCTGCTTGCTCATTGGGATTATCCAATGGCGTATCAACAAGTTCTTGAATCGCCAATAATAACTCTTGTTTACGTGGTGTGGCGATATAATGTTCCCAATCACTCAGTTCGATCATCTTTTCATTTACTTGATCAAAATCACGTTGCAATTGTTGCTGTTGTTGCACAGACAACTGGTGAATACTTTCTTTCACACCTTTAAACAATCCAAAACAAACTTTGTACTTACCATTGTTGAGTAAGCGTTTTATGTCTTGTAGCTTTTTCTTGTGTTGAAAAAATAATTCTTTTTGCTGACTTTGCAGTGATTTTAAGCCGCCCTGCCAAGTGGTGATAATTTCTTTTTGAGCTTGCACAATCGATTCAGGTAAAATACCCGCTGTTTTCTGCTCTATAACGCGCCAAGACTTTAACCAATCATTATATGTTTGTTGACGATCGTTCAACTCATCTAATGACTTAGGTAAAGTCAGTTGTGATATTTTAGAAATTAAGTGGGTTGCTTGGCTAACCGATTCAGCTATTTCAGGTATTTCATTCAAACGTTTAGTTAATTGCACAACTTGAACAATAAAAACTTGTTGTTCATCTTTATTAAGTACAGAAGCTCTAATGTTGGTTGTTAACTCACGCAATAACTCTTTAAAAGATTCTTCATCAAATTTATCACTTGAAAAAACGGCTGTCGTAATCGATTGGCTAATATGGTTGAGTTGTTGGGTAAAATCTTTTTTGTCTTGCTGTTTATCATGCGATAACTTATCAGCAATGATTTGCTGCTGATAGTTTTCAGCTTTGGCAATGAACAGTTTTTCTAAATGAGTAATAATACTTTGATATTTTTCACTAAACGCTAAGCTTTTTTCTTCAGTAAAAACGTCTAAATCAAGTGCTAGTGCTTGCCATTCATTAATTAACTGTGCCTTACGGTTTTTATAGACACCATAATCACCAACGTCTTTTAGCGCCTGCAGTTTTGCTAGTGTCAGTTGTATTTGTTTTTCTAATTTTTGAGGTTTCTCAATCGCGGTTTGTATAGCACTAAGTTTATCTTGAATCTGTTGCGCTAATACTTCATTGCATGCTTTTTTACTTAGCTTTTCTAAAACTTTAGCATCATCAACTTGATTAATTATGTAAGCTTGAAAATCAGGATTTTGCTTTTGGCTAAAGCTATGCGTTAATAAATGTGTTGTTGTTTTACGCGCACTAATTTGCTGATAAAGCGCAATCATAATTGCGCTATCTTGTTCATGGGCAAGCCAAGCTTCTAATAAAGCCGTGCCCAATAGCGGTGTTGTTTCTTGTTGGGTTAATAGCGTTTGCTTCTGCTGTGCGCTGATCATGACATTATGATCAGTCGTTAAAATATCATGTACTTGTTTGGCAGCAAACTGTTTTACTTTTACTTGGTCATTATCCTGACTGGCTTCAAGGTAGCAATCAAGAGATCCCACTTTGATTAAGGCAGCGCGACGAACTAAATCACTGATATCTTGTTTGATAAGATCAGTTAATATGAGCAGCTGTTCATTGTTATCCGCTGACAACTCATCATTAATCGCTGTGATACGAACAGTCGCATCTTTATGTTGCCACTTAACTTTTGTTTTAAATAATTTGGAGAAGATCATAGTTTTTTTTAATTCATTCAGTTGGAGAATAACGAGAGCGATTTAAGCAGGCTTACAGCTCATTGTTACTGAAATAAGCGATATCAGCTTGTGTTGGTTTAGTACAGCTTTTCAATTCTTCTTCAGCTTTGTAGCTAGAAAATTCAGATTTTAACTGACGTTTGTTTTTTTCAACAACGTGGCCATCAGGGCCGATAGTAAGCATTTCATCATTTTTCAGATGTCGGGCTTGATAAGCCATACTCAATTGTAAAGCAGTAGCACGTTGCGCTGCGTCCACAACAGTACCTTCAGGCCATTTTCCTGTTTCCGCAGCACATTTTAGGCGTAAATACATGTCATTTGACATGGCGTCTATGGTTTTGATTACATCCATTAGAATTCCGAGGTATAAGTTGTATGAAAATTAGTTATAAGCATCTATTCGTTGTAGCTAAGTCTTGTATTAGAAAAGCTATCTTGCTTTGCGCTTGGTAAAGAGCAACATGGCACGAATGATTATATACATGACAAATCCGATAATGGCACTGACCATAGCTAAATTATGCTGCCAGCTGCCAGGTTCTACACCGTCCCAAAACATAAAGAGAAAGCCACCACAAAATAATAACATGGCGATGAAAGAGTAGTTCATCAAACGTTGAGTTTTATTGATTAAATTAACACGGTTTAGGCTGGCAAGTTTATCGGAGTCGAATTCAGATAAATCAAGGTTACAGTGATTACAAGTTTTTGCTTTATCAGAGATCTTTTTCTTACAACCCGGACAATTAATAACGGCCATTTAGTTACTCATGTAATGATAGTTAAAACGCTTAAGCACGTACTTTACCTTTGCCTTTATAGCTGTAAAAGTAAAGCTACCTAATTTAATGTCGCTTAGTATACCTGACCTATTTTGCTATTTCACTAAGCTAGCGGGTGGAAATAGCTAAGAGTGAGTTAAGCATCCGTTAACAAGTCACTAATATTTATTTAAATGAGCGTACTTTATCTATTTTCTTTCCCCCTCGACAGAAAACAATACCGCATAAACTACCGGAATAACGCCTAAGGTAAATACAGTAGAGAAAAGTAACCCTCCAATGATAGCAATAGCCATGGGCTGCCAAAAAGCCCCCCCTCCAAGATATAGCGGAATTAAGCCAAAAATGGTGGTAGCTGTCGTTAATACAATCGGTCTAAGTCTTTGCTGAGCTGCATTTATAATGGCTTGGTAAAGATTATTAGGAAGCGCTTGCTCCTCTGTTTTAATACTTTCTAATAATACAATGGCGTTGTTAATAACAATACCGGCTAAAGAGATTATGCCTAACAGTGTCATAAAGCCGATAAAAGATTGCCCCACTAACAAGCCGCTGGTTACCCCAATAAGACCTAAGGGAATAGTCAATAAAATAATAAATGCTTTTCTTACCGAGTTAAACTGCGCAATAAGCAATAAAAGGATAATAAAGCCAGCAATAGGTAATTTATCCCCTATTGATTTATTCGCCTTGCCTGACGTTTCATATTCACCACCCAGCTCGTAAGTGTAGCTAACAGGCCAATTTTTCTGCTGTTCTTCAAGCCAAGGTATTAATTCGTTAAAGGCTTGGTTTGCGGTAATGGTGTTATCAATTTGTCCACCAATAGTCATGGTTTTTAAACGATCACGACGTAAAATTTTAGCTGATTCCCATACTACTTTAATGTCGGCAACTTGTGTTAAGGGTACTGAACTGCCATTAGCTTGAGAGTAAACCGCCAGTGCTTGTAATTTGCCAATGTCTTGGCGATCGCCAGCTTGAGTGCGCAGGGTAATAGGAATGACGATATCCCCTTCCCTATACTGACTTAGCTCTAATCCAGAAAGTCCTGTTTGTAATGATATGGCAATATCTTTACTTGAGACCCCAGCCCGACGAGCGCGACTTTGGTTAATATTGACCTGTAATTTTTTAATGGGCATGCCCCAATTATCACTAATCGCTTTTACGCCCTTAATTTCGCTCATTCGCTTTTTAACTTGTTCAACAAGTATAAATAGTTGCTGCGCATCAGTGCCGTTAATACGTACTTCTACTGGATTTTCAATGGGCGAGCCATTTTCTATTTTACGAAGTTTAACTAATAAATCAGGAAAGTTTTCCTGGCTATAGCGCTCCAGTTTTTCCATGGTTTGATCCACTAAGACATTGCTCGTTACATTGATGATCATTAAAGCGTAATTACTACTGGTCGGTTTAGGGTTATGGGTAAGCAAAAACCTTGGTCCACCGTTACCTAAGTATGTAACCCAGTTAGTGACTCCTGCTTCTTCATCAGAGTTAGCTTTTAGTTCATCAGTAATAAAGGTTTCAATCTGCTGTGTAACACGTTCGGTCGCCGCTAACGTGGTACCAATAGGCATTTCTAATTCCATTTTGAAAAAAGCACGATCAGAAGGAGGGAAAAATAATTTAGGAATAAATGACAATCCCCAAACCGCCATAATAAATAGCACTACAGTTATTGATAACGTTAACCAGCGAAAACGAAGTAAGTTAGTTAATAAAACACGATATGCAACAAATAATGGCCTATCAAATAACGCCGTTGTCTTTTTAACTTTCATAAAATTGACACAAAGCATAGGGATAACTGTCATAGACAACACCCAAGAGCATAATAAAGTAATGCTAACCACTTTAAAAAGTGAGGCGGTGTATTCACCTGTAGCCGATTCAGCCAAAAATATAGGTAAAAATGCTGCAGCGGTGGTAAGTGATGAGGTTAATAGTGGTATTTTTAATGCATTAGCAGAGTCCACTGCCGCCTCAATAGCTTTTTTACCTTTTTCCATCGACACCATAATGCTTTCTGACATAACAATGCCGTTATCAACTAACATGCCAAGCGCGATAATTAATGCCGCTAAAGAGATTTGATCTATACCTATATTAAAAAAAGACATGATAAGTATCGCAAAAATCATACTCGATGGAATTAGCACAGCAACAATAAGTCCAGTTCTAAAGCCTAAGCTGAGTAACATCACTAATGTGACAATAATAATAGCTTGAATTAAGTTACTAGAAAAATCATCTACCTTCTGCTTTACATCAAAAGGTAGAAAAGATACTGCTTCAAATTCTACTCCAATAGGATAACTTTGATTCAATGTCGCAATAAGTTCATTCACCTGCTGGCCGAGTAAAATATTATTACCGCCTTGCCTCATCGCGATGGCAATCGATAAGCCCTGCTCTCCTGAGAGGCTGACTTTACTTTGCATAGGATCGACATAACTCCGCTTGATAGTAACTAGATCGCTTAAATAAAGCAGACGATCACTACCGGGTATTTGAATAATCGTTCTTTTTATTTCATCAATGTTTTCAAAATTACCACTGGGTTCAAGGGTGATTTGTTCATTGGCTAAGATAATGCTGCCACCTGAAATAATAATATTTCGACTGGATAACTGCTCACTTAATTGGCTAGGAGAAATGCCTAAGCTGGCTAAGTGTGCATTATCATATTCAAGGAAAATATGTTCTTGTTGTTCCCCGAAAACTTGTACTTTTGCCGTTTCGGATAAACGAAGCATGGCATCTCTTGTTTGATCAGCAATATCTTTCAATTCACGGTAATCATAGCCTTCGCCAGTTAATCCAATAACGATGCCAAAAACATCACCAAATTCATCATTGACCACTGATGGTTGACTTTCTGGTGGTAACTCAACTTGAGCCGCTTCAATTTTGCGACGTAAGTTATCCCAAATAGGATGTAAATCGCGGTAACTTTCTTTAATATTTACGCTAATAATAGAGATACCTGTGCGTGACTCACTTTTAACAAAGTCTAATTCAGGAAGCTCTTGAATAATGCGCTCTAATTTATCCGTAATTAGCACCTCTACTCGCTGTGGACTAGCGCCAGGGAATTGCGTAATAACTTGTGCGGTGCGAATGATAAAACCAGGATCATAATCTTTAGGCATATTTTTATACGCATTTACGCCAAAGAAAATAATAACGACCAACAACATAAACGTTGTTCGATTGTTGGTAATTGCCATACGGGTAATGTTCATAGAATGTCTCTGATATTTTTCTTAGTGGACGTTGTGGCTAAATCACTTGTTTGAGTAAATTTGACTAAGCTGCCAGCAGACACCTTACTCATCCCGGCAGTGATAACATGATCACCTGATTGTAAGCCAGCATTTGAGCCTGACGATACCGGTGATGTAAAGCTGGTAAACACCTCAATACCTTGTGCGGTGATATTGCCAATAACCACTGACTTCCTTGATATTTTTCCAACGCCGTTTTTATGTTTGTTAACAACAAAAACATAATTTCCTTGGTTGTCTTTTAATACCGTATGGCTGGGTAAATAAAAGCTTGGCTGTACTTTATTTTCATGATGTGGAAGCGCGACTTGTGCGCTAACCGATGCTGTCATCCCAGGTAAAATGGCATAACCATCAAGTGCTTTCATGGTAAATATCACTTCGTAAGTTTTACTGTGTTCATCAGCTAGGGTGGCAACTTCACTAAATTGTAGAGGGAAGCTGTGATCTTCAATTGAATTAAAGGTGGCACTGACCACCCCTTGGGCAGCGTTCTTTTTCAAGTGGATCATGATGCTTTCAGGAATATTTACAATCAATTGAATTTCACTTAAGTCATGTAACCGAACGATAGGTTCTTTAGCATTGATTTCTTGGTAGTTTTTGCTGTAAACCTTAGCAATAACCCCCTCAAATGAAGCACGTAACCTACTATAATCTAGATTGTTATTTGCACTGGCTAACTGTGCTTTGGCAGATTGAGCCTTGGTTCTGATCTGGTAAAATTCAGAGGCTGAAATATAGTTTGTTTTAGCTAGGTTTTTAGCTCGAGTTAAATCCGCCATTGCAGTATCAAAATGCGCTTGCGCTTCAGCTACGTAGATTTTTAAGTCAGTATCATCGAGTTTTGCGATAACATCACCTTTGTTAACTTTATCGCCTTGCTTAACTAAAAGCTGCGTTAGGTTACCTGATATTTTGAATGCTAAATCAGCTCGATTCACCGCATCCACTACAGCCGTAAATTCTAAGGCCTGGCTAACATCTACAGTCTTAACTAATAAAGTTCTTACTGGTCTTAACACTGGCTTTGCTTCTACTTGTGATGTTTTTTCACAAGCACTTAGAAATATCGTTGCCAACAAGGCGATAACTAAAGGTTTCATAAATTGGTCAAAGCTGATCACAGATAAACTTCCTGATTAATTATTGTGTATCTACTGTTCAAAATGACGTGACTAGCACTTCACCATACTTGTCAGCACGTATCTCTACTAAGCGGTCAACAAACTTTTCTGCCCACATATCGAGCAACTCTTTAACGACCGTCATATTATCTTCACCCGAGTTAGCTATAGTGGTATCAACATACTTAGTGCTAATAGCAGCAAGAATTCTTTTTCGGCGAATGCCTTTTAAAAATTCAATTTCAACAGAGACCTTGGTGGTGACATCGCTCTTATCGACTATCTGCAAATAAGCCAAATTTCCGGCATTGATTACCATGCGAAAAGGAATAAAATCGGTTGGCATCAATTCTGGATCCTCAAATTTCACCCCCGAAAAGGCACCTTGAATGATCAGTGTTCTTGGACCCATAAGATGCACTACTTCGTAGTTATTAGCGCTTAGTCGAGCACTCATTTGTTGATGGAAATATTGTGACAATTCATTCAACTCTTCAGCACTGAACTTAGCGTCAGCACCTGGCGTCACCCACATTTCAAAAGGCACCAACTTGACTCGCTGCATATCAGCAAGCATGTCTATGGTGAAATTTTCGCTCCGATAAACCTTGGTGTAATCTGGGTCATAAACATCTTCAAACCCTTCATAGTTTTTGAGAAAACCCGATTGTTGTTGATCAGTAATATTCATACAGCCACTGAGCAACAAAGTAACCAGTGAAATAGTGGTTACTGAAGAAAACGTTTTTTGTACTTTTAATAACATAACAAACCTAGATAAATGGATTATTTACAGTGGTAACGGGTATATAATGCTAGAATTCATCTAATCTAGCTGAACATCTTGTGCCATTTTCTGTGCAAAATAGGACAATCTACTGACGTAGGTTCATTTCTAGCACTGATTATTGGTAAAACATAATGTTGCCCTATATAAGTAACTCAATAGAGAATTTATGAGCCAAACGACCCTTTCCACCATTCCTCGTCTTATCGCCCAAGTACTTTCTATTTATGATGTTGACCCTGAACCAATATTTTCAGCTGCTAATATTGATACTACTAGTGATGCTCAAACACGAGTACCGATGGAAAACATGGCAACGCTTTGGAAACTCTCAGTACAAGAAACCCAGAATAATGAGCTTGGCTTAGTCGCAGCCTCTTTATTTCAACCGGTTTACTTGAAAAGTATTGGTATGGCTTGGCTTGCCAGTGCCAATTTAGAAGAAGGATTAAAGCGTTTTATTGCCAGTAGTCAGCTAATTAATACCGTAATGCAAATTGAGTTAAAAGAGCGGGATGGTGCTGACGGTGAAGAAGTGTTAATTCAATACCAGCGTCGATTAACCTCCAGCAATATAATTAAAACCCACCCTTGCGCTATTGAACTGGGTATTGGTTTTTTCTTGAAGATGTTTCGATTAGCCGCGGGGAAAAATATACCGGCTATTGGCGTATATTTTACTTTTCCCATTGAAGAAAATAACAGAGCCTATGAAGATTATTTTCAATGCCCTGTATATGGCAATCAAGCGGTAAATGGCATAGCTTTCTCTAAAGCGTTACTCACTGAGACACTACCTACCCATGATGTAGAGTTAGTTGAAATGAACGAAGTCGTTATTAATAAACACCTAGATTCTATGGATAATGGCGAAACGAGTAGTAAAGTCATTAAAATGATTAATGACTTATTACCTTTAGGATGCCCAACAGAAGAAGTGATTGCCTATAAGCTACATATGAGTAAACGAACTTTGCAAAGAAAACTGAGTGTTGAGAAACAATCGTTTTTAGCATTGCTCACCTCTGTTCGTCTGATGTTAGCTAAGCAAAAATTAGCGATTAAAAGCATTTCAATTACCGAAATCACCTATCAATTAGGTTACAGCTCACCCAGTACGTTTGCCCGTGCTTTTAAAAAACATACCCAACTTTCTCCCCTAGAATACCGTAGCCAATTGGCGGGCTAGCCATTAAACTTACCACTCCCCCTGAAAACACCCAATAAAAAAGCCGTTCATCATGAACGGCTTTTGTTAAGTCATTGCGGCTAACTAACCTGCAGTGTCTTTGTTTGTTGCTTTACTTGCTTCAGGGTTTTCTTTAGCGAAACGTTCTTCCCAGAAATCAGCATTTTTAATGCCTAACGACTTAGGGTCAAAAGTGAATTTTGTCACGCCTGCTTTTTGCTGTGCTTCATAATCTTTTAATGCCTTTATTGCAGGTTTTGCTATAAAGAAGATTATGATAATACCGATGATATTAAGCCATGCCATTAAACCAACACCAATATCACCCATACCCCAAGCTGCACTTGGTTGTGCTACTGTTCCATAAAATACTGCAGCCATCATAATTACTTTCAAAACAAATCGTAATGCAGGAATTTTAATGGTTCGGTTGATGTATGAAACATTATTTTCTGCGATAAAGTAATAAGCAAGTACTGTAGTAAAGGCAAAGAAAAATAACGCAATAGCGATAAAAGGTTTACCGAAACCAGACAATACACTGTCCACGGCAATCTGTGTAAATGCAGGACCACTGATAACAACATCTGCTGCAAGGTTTTGCACTAAGAAAACACTGCTTCCTTCAGGCATTACATTGTAAGACTTAGTAATTAAAATCATAAACGCAGTAGCAGAACAAACAAATAAGGTATCGATATAAACAGAGAATGCTTGCACTAAACCTTGTTGTGCCGGATGTTCAACTTCTGCAGCAGCCGCTGCATGAGGTCCAGTTCCTTGACCCGCTTCGTTTGAGTAAACACCACGTTTAACACCCCAACCTATTGCAGCACCAAAACCAGCCATAGGCGTAAAGGCATCAGAAATAATTGACATGAAAATCGCAGGTAAAATATCAATGTGCAAAGCGATAATAACGCAAGCAATAATGATATAAGCTAATGCCATAAAAGGAACAACAATTTGAGTGAAGTTAGCAATACGCTTCACGCCACCAAAGATGATAAAACCTAAGATTAAAACAATCATTGTTGCTGCATAGACTTTAGTTAATGGCAGATCTCCTATAAATGAAGGGACTGTACCACCGTTGCCAAAGACATTAACTAATGCATCACCAATACCGTTAGACTGAACAACAGGTAATAGCACACCACAGGCTACTATCGTTGAAATAGCGAATATCCATGCATACCATTTTTGTCCCATCGCTTTTTCAATATAGTAAGCTGGACCACCACGGTAAACACCGTCTTCTTCTTCTTTATATATTTGCGCGTTAGTTGATTCTATATAA
>MAAC01010508.1_pt1 | contig 28590 bp, 22 predicted proteins | sample 1115981 | NCBI WGS metagenome assembly MAAC01 (sample SAMN04961126, study PRJNA320927) | seawater metagenome | isolation source: sample BD02T64 sea water enriched with oil for 64 days | place: USA:Gulf of Mexico | collected 2013-07-27
TGAGGTGTGAGGTGTGAGGTGTGAGGTGTGCAAATGCTAGAATCCAAAGATGTCTCGAACAACAGTTTCTGAATTATCAAATCGGCCTGGCACTGGCTGGCCATAACCATAGGCTATGACCAGCGAATGTTAGCGGTATTTTAGACTATCCCTGAGCCGCTGCGACTCGCGTCGACTGGACGCTGCTTGGCGCAAGCAGCCCGATAACCACTTTCGCGATAGGTAGCAATAGGGTCTATCGCCCCGCCACTGCGCAATCTGGCCATTTGCAAAATGGGCTCCACATCTAAATTGTAGGCACTTTTTAAGGTTGCCTGGGCCATCATTGCATCGTTGCCATCTTGATAGCCACTCAAGTTCCGGCGATTCACCAGTAGCGCTTTAACATAAGCGCGCTGCACTTCTGCGGCCGAATAAATCAAACTTTCGATCGGATCTGTAACATTGTGCGACTGATCTAACATGTAAAAAGGCGCAAATTCTGGCGCGTTGTTTTTAATGTCCACTAACTCATTAAACACTAAGAACAACTGGTAGGGGTTGATGGACCCTGAATCCAAGTCATCGTCGCCGTATTTACTGTCATTGAAATGAAAACCGCCAAGTTTACCAAACTGTGCCAGTCTTGAGACGATCATCTCGATGTTGACGTTCGGCGCGTGATGCCCCAAATCTACTAGGCACTTACAGCGCTCTCCGGTTTCTGTGGCTGCCAGGTAGCTACTGCCCCAATCTTGGATTACTGTTGAATAGAATGCGGGCTCAAATATTTTGTGCTCTAGCAGCATGCTCCAGTCATCCGGCAGCGCCGCATAAATGTCTTTGGCACAATCTAAATAGCGGCCAAACGCCTTGGAAAAATGCTGTTGCCCCGGGAAGTTTGATCCGTCCCCTACCCACACTGTCAATGCTTTAGAACCGAGCTTTTTACCCAGCTCAATCACCTCAATGTTATGCGCCACTGCCTGCTCACGCATCGCGCTCTGACTGTGAGCCATACTGCCATACTTGTAAGAATGAGCTTGCCCTTGCTGGTCTTGAAAGGTATTGGAATTCATAGCATCAAAACTCAAGCCTAATGCCTGTGTATATTGCAGTAATTCACTGGCATCTGTGGGGGTATCCCATGGGATGTGCAGCGAGACACTGGGCGTCGCTCTACCGAGCTGTTGAACGATCGAACAATCGGCCACTTTTTCATAGACGTTGCGCGGTTCGCCCAATCCCGGGAAACGGGCGAATCGGGTACCACCAGTGCCTAGCCCCCATGAAGGTAAGGCAACGGCAAACTCGCTCGCCCGGGCTGTCAGCTGTTCAATATCACAATCGTCACGCGCTAACTTTTCGCCCAGAGCCTGATAATCACTCTCAAGTGCCGCTAACTGACCGGCATTGCTTTCGTTGATTGTTTGCAGGTCAATTGTCTGTGTCTTTATTGTTGTCATTATAATTACTCTCAGATTATCTGGTGAAAGAAGGCGCGTGCCCTGCATCCACATTTAGTACATTGCCTGTAGATTTCGAAGACAAGTCGGCGACAAAGAAATACACCCCCTCTGCGATATCTTGCGGAAACACATTGCGCTTTAACAAGCTGCGCTGACGGTAGTGCTCCTCTAAATCATCGGTGGACATGTTATAGGCACTGGCGCGCTCTTCTTTCCACTTACCACTCCAGATTTTAGAGCCGCGCAATACCGCATCTGGATTAACCACATTAGCGCGAATCCCATGGACTGCTCCCTCCAGTGCAACACAGCGTGCCAACTGGATCTCGGCGGCCTTTGCCGTGCAGTAAGCGGAGGCATTTGCAGAGGCCACTAAACCATTTTTACTGGCGACAAAGACGATAGACCCACCCATATTCTGCACTTTCATCATAGTGTAAGCCGAGCGTGAAACCAGAAAATAACCGGTAGATAATATACTTTGGTTGAAATTCCAGTCCGCTAAAGTGGTTTCATCCAAGGGTGCCGAGGAGGCAATACCGGCGTTGGAGACTAAAATATCCAGCCCACCGAAACTCAGTGCTGCAAAGTCAAAGGCCTGCTGCACTTGCAACTCATCGGTGACGTCCATGACTATGGCACTTACCACATCGGGGCCATAGATTTTGCTAAAGTGCTGCACACTGTCTTGCAGTCCTTGCTTATCTATATCGGTCAACAGCACGCAGGCACCTTCACCGAGTAATTTATCGGCCGTTGCCCGGCCTATTCCACCGGCACCTCCGGTAATCAAGGCGATGCGTCCCGCCAGGCTCTTAGGCTTTGGCATGCGCTGTAACTTGGCCTCTTCCAACAACCAGTACTCTATATTAAAGGCCTCTTGCTCAGGCAGTCCGCAGTACTGATCCACGGCGTTAGCATCGCGCATCACGTTGATCGCATTGAGATAGAATTCCCCGGCAATACGCGCGGTGGCCTTGTCTTTGGCGAACGTTAACATACCGACTCCGGGAATTAAATATACCACCGGGTTGGCATCGCGAATCGGCGGGCTGTCAGCTTGCTTACAGCGGGCGTAGTAAGCGCCATAGTCGGCACGATAGTCACTCAAATTTTGTTCAAGACTCTCAATCACTTGCGCTAAATTATCCTGTTGAGGATTATAATTAAGCACTATAGGTTTAATTTTTGTACGTAAGAAGTGATCCGGGCAAGAAGTTCCCAGTACCGCTAACTGATCCAACTGCTGGCTATTAACAAATTCAAGGACCTGAGCTGCATCGTTGAAGTGACCAATTTGGCGTTGTACTTCGCTGCTTTTACCGCGAATCAGCGGCATTAATTGCACGGCGACCTCACGGCGCTTTTCAGTGCTCAGCGATGTGACACGGGCTCCACCAAATGCCGCCTTACCCTGTATTTCACTGTCCAGCCAAGCCTGTGCTTTATTTATGATAGCAACAGAGAGCTCATAACAGCTCTTGGCGTCGTCTGCCCAGGTAAACAAACCGTGTGCCTCCAGTACCACCCCTTTTAACTGCGGATTTTTGCTGGCGATTTCTGAAAGTTCCAGCCCCAGCTGGAAACCGGGTTTGCGCCAGGCCAGCCAGCCTATTTCAGCGCCAAACACTTGCTCTGTTATTGCCCGCGAGTTTTTACAGGCGGCTATTGCGATCACCGCATCTGGGTGCAAGTGATCCACATGGCGATAGGGTACATAAGCGTGCAGTGGAGTATCTATACTGGCGGCTCGGGTATTCAGGTTAAAGGTGCAGTGAGGTAAATAAGCGACCATCTCATCTTCAAAGTCATCACCGCGATACAGCTCTTTAAGCTGCTCGAGTTTGTTTAAATACAAGGTCGAGAATCCGTCCAGATTCATACTGCCTATATCGCCCCCAGATCCCTTTACCCAGAGCACTTCAACCGACTCATTAGTAATAGGATCATTACTCAGCACTTTAGCCGAAGTATTACCACCACCATAGTTGGTCACTTTAGGGTCAGAACCTAACAGGTTTGATCGATACACAAGCAGCTCGGGTTCGCTCATACTCGCCGCTTTTTTGTCATCCCACACTGGGATAATTTGTTGGTTAATTATAGGATCCGACATTAATGCAACCTCGTTGAATAATCATTATTAAAAAACAGTTATAGCGAGTTACAGTGCATTGGGTTTCTACTTAATACATTCATATGCTGTCAATAGCCACTGGATTTGTAACTCTCGCCCACTTTGAGTGATTGAATCTACGACCTGCTGTTGCTTTTAACTCTATTGGCAATTGTAGATAAAAAAGAAAAACTATAAAATCTACGACAAAGAAGCAAAACCAGTCAATTTAAATCAAAATCACTCAAACTCAATCATTAAAATGTACATTAACACGTACAATCAGTCAACTTCATTCAAATTATTTCACAAAATGCTTGATAATGATTTTTTATTCAGTCATATTTGATCAAAGGAGAAGTTATGCACGAACGTGAACGACATAGAATCATTCTGGCAGAGACCACAGCTAAACCGGTAGTGACTATAAGTTACCTGGTTGAGCTACTGGATGCCTCAGAGGCAACTATTCGCCGGGATGTGAATTTTTTACACGCTGAGGACAAACTCAGGAAAGTGCGCGGTGGCGCAGAATCGTTGCACCCCCCCACCTCAACCGGGTTGGCGGGGCGACCCTTTGCGATCAGTCAATCGATTAACGCTAAAGCAAAAAAAGGCATAGCCTTAGCGGCTGCGGCGCTTTGTAAAGAAGGCGAATCAATCATCATCGGCGGCGGCTCCACAGCCTTTATGATGGCTGAGCATATTAAGCATTTGCAGTTAGACGTGATGACTAACTCTTTTATGATTGCCGACTTCCTATTAAAAGAAGGCAAATGCAGCGTCACAGTACCCAGCGGTAAGATTTACCGTGAACAAAATCTAATTTTAAGCCCCTACCCGGACGATGGCACCAGCCGGTTTTACGCCAGCAAAATGTTTTTTGGGGCACAGGGGATTGGCAGCTTAGGGGTGATGGAAACAGATCCGCAAATAGTGCAGGGAACGACACGTTTGCTAGGACAAGCAGAACAACGAATTTTACTGGTAGATAGCAGTAAGTTCACATTGAGCAGCAGCATGATCACTTGCTCGCTGAACGAGTTAGACACTGTGGTCACCGACCAAAGTGTCAGTAACAAAAGTATCAAAATGATAGAAGCTTCAGGTTGTCGGCTCATTATTGCAGGAGAGTCGTCGACTTAAAATCCGATAGCGTCTAAGCGCGATCAAAACAATAAATAGAACGGAGACGGACCATGACTTTTAAGAAAGTATTAGCAACCACCGCTGTTGCACTCGCCATGATGTCGAGCACTGTCAGCGCAGATGAAATAAAAATTGGCCTGGTAGTAAAAGCACTGGGCATAGGTTTTTTTGAAGCAGCTAATGAGGGTGCTCAAGAGGCGGCCAAAGAATTAGGCAATGTAAAAGTCATATACACAGGGCCTACCAGCACCACTGCCGAGGGGCAAATTGAAGTTATCAGTGCGCTTATCGCGCAAAAGGTAGATGCTATAGCTGTCTCTGCCAATGACACTGATGCTTTAGTGCCTATTCTAAAAAAAGCGCAACAGCGTGGTATTAAAGTTATTTCCTGGGATTCGGGTGTATCGGCAGCGGGCCGTAAAATGCACTTAAACCCATCTAGCAACCAGCTGATAGGCGAGATGAATATTAAATTGGCCGCGGACGCTCTCAAAGCTGCCAGCATTGCCTCTGGCGATGTCGCTATCCTCAGTGCCACACCTACCTCTACTAACCAGAACATCTGGATTGATGAGATGAAAAAGGTACTGCCTAATTACAGCAATTTGAATCTAGTAGCGACTGTTTACGGCGATGATTTGGCCGATAAGAGCTACCGCGAAACTTTGGCGCTATTAAAAACTTACCCTAATCTTAAGGCAATTATTGCCCCTACTACTGTGGGTATTTTAGCAGCGGCGCAAGCGGTTAAAGACCAGGGACAAATAGGTAAAGTCTTTGTCACAGGTTTAGGCCTTCCCTCTGAACTAGCAGGTCACGTTGACTCGGGCGCGGTACATTCTTTCGCAATTTGGAACCCAATAGATTTGGGATACGCAGCAACTATGATCTCTTACAACTTAGTTAAAGGTAATAGCAGTGACAGTGAAATCGGTATGGGCCGTCTGGGTGCTGCGACATTAGATGATAATGGTGAAGCCGCGATGAGCGAACCTTTTATCTATAACGCTTCAAATGTACACAAGTTTGCTGATATATTCTAAGCACTAGCGCTGTCTTTGTCTGCAAAAAGCGACAGGACAGCGCCTTGATGGTACAAGAACAATACTTATGTAAAAAAACAACTATAAGAAAAAACACTATGCCTCAAGTCGCACCTTTTTATTCCCTGCGCGGAATAAGCAAAGCATTTCCCGGTGTCAAAGCCTTAGACGAAGTGCAGCTGGATCTCTACCCCGGCGAAGTGATGGCCCTGATCGGTGAAAATGGAGCCGGAAAATCGACCTTGGTTAAAACCATGACCGGTATATACCAACCCGACTCAGGAGAACTCAGTCTTCAGGGGCTCCCTGTATCGCTGCCCACTCCCGATGCTGCCAGAAGCCTAGGCATCACCGCTATTCACCAAGAGACAGTGTTATTTGATGAGCTGAGTGTCACCGAAAACATTTTCACTGGCCACTATCTGAAACGTGGCCTATTAAAAACTCTGGATTGGAAAGAAATGCGCCGTCAGGCACTGCAAATTTTATCTGATATAGAGGCACCTATCGATCCAGATATATTGCTTAAGCATTTAAGTATAGGTCAGCGGCACATGGTCGCTATCGCCAGGGCGCTGTCCTTTGACGCCAAAGTGGTCATTTTAGATGAGCCTACCGCCGCGCTTTCGATACACGAAACACAAGAGCTGTACAAAATTGTTGAAAAGCTGAAAAAATCAGGCTGTGCGATTATGTTTATCAGCCATAAATTTGATGAAATTTTTGCCATTGCCGATCGCTACACCGTGTTCCGCGATGGCTGCTTTGTCGGTCAGGGAAATATTGATCAAGTAGACCAGGCACAATTGGTAACTCTGATGGTGGGCAGAACCGTTGATCAGGTCTACCCTAAACTTGATCTCCCGCTAGGGGAAACCGTCCTAAAGACCCAGAATTTTTCCCACCCCACTGAATTTAACGATATCAACTTTGAGCTGCGCAGTGGCGAGATTCTCGGCTTTTACGGCCTGGTTGGCGCCGGGCGAACTGAGCTTATGCAGGCTATATACGGTGTCTCAGAGAACATCAGCGGCAGCTTAGAATTACAGGGCCGACCTTTGTCTATACACTCACCAGCGGATGCAATTAAGGCCGGTATCGTCTATGTCCCAGAAGAGCGCCAGAGCCAGGGCGTGGTACTAGATTTACCTATTTATCAGAATATCGGCTTGCCACAACTCGATCAGATCAATAAAAACGGTCTGCTCAATCAGCCTAGCGAATACGCGCTGGCCGACACTTATGCCCGTCGCCTACAGGTAAAAGCACCCGACTGGCACGAAGATGTCGGCAATTTATCCGGTGGTAACCAGCAAAAAGTTGTTATCGCCAAATGGTTGGCGACAAAACCTAAAGTGATTATTTTGGATGAGCCGACTAAGGGCATTGATATTGGCTCTAAAGCGGCGGTGCACAGTTTTATGTCTGAATTAGTCGAACAGGGGCTGGCAGTCATAATGATCTCTTCCGAGCTTCCTGAAGTGATGGGCATGTCCGATCGCATCATTGTGATGAGCGAGGGACTGCAAGTAGCCCAGTGGCATAGAGCAGATTTTAATGCAGAAAAAATTGTCAGTGCGGCCAGTGGAGGTCTGAATGAAAAAACTATTCACTAGTCGTGAAGCACTGCTTTGCATGTTGATCTTAGCCATGCTGTTATCGGTGGGCTCTGTCGCCAAAGACTTCTTGAGCTTGAGCAACCTACTCTCAGCTTATAACGATACATCTATCCTGATCATCTTAGCGCTGGGGCAGATGCTGGTGATTATCACCCGCTGTATCGACTTATCAGTGGCAGCTAACTTAGCCTTAACCGGCATGATAGTGGCTATGATTAACAGTAGCTTCCCGGATTTCCCAGTATCTTTGCTGGTGTTATTTGGCATGCTCTTAGGCCTGTCGATGGGCATGATTAACGGATTGCTAGTATGGAAACTACAGATACCGGCCATCGTGGTCACACTGGGCACTATGAGCATTTACCGGGGTATTATCTTCCTGTTGAGTGAAGGTGCCTGGGTCAATGCACACGAAATGTCCCAAACCTTTATGCATATTCCTCGCAGCTTACATTTAGGGGTGGCACTGCTCTCCTGGCTATCGATTATAGTCGTAGTGATTTTTTACTATTTCTGTCGCAGCAGTCGTACAGGTCGGGAAATTTACGCTGCCGGCAATAGCCCCACTGCAGCTTTTTACACAGGCATTGATGTGGGCCGCAGCCAATTTATCGCTTTTTCAATTTCAGGATTGCTGGCGGGACTCTGTGGTTACTTGTGGGTCTCTCGTTATGCAGTCGCCTATGTGGATGTCGCAGCGGGCTTTGAGTTGCAGGTAATATCCGCCTGTGTGATAGGTGGTATCAGTATCATGGGAGGCAGGGGAACAGTGGTCGGCTGCGTACTTGGGGCACTGTTTATCGGGGTGATTAATAACGCACTGCCGGTGATTGGCGTCTCCCCTTTCTGGCAGATGGCGATCTCCGGATCTGTGATTGTCCTGGCCGTTATCGCCAGCTCCAAAGCCGAGAAAAAATCCGGGCGCATTATCTTAAAGAGCGCCGCAATTGTGCCATCGCGTTAACAGTGGAAGCAGCTTCATGGAAAAAGTAACAGAGCAAAAATGGCAATTGCCAAAGGACTGGTTCAAGGCAAAAAAACTGCCCTGGGAGTTCTTTTTAATATTGATTACAGTGTTGGTCTTTACCTTGTGTAGTTTCGCATCACCGTACTTTTTAGACGTTTGGAATTTATCAGATGCCACCTTCAACTTTGTCGAAAAAGCCATAGTAGCACTACCCCTGGCCATGTTGATCATCTGTCGAGACATCGACCTTTCAATCGCCTCAATCATCGCACTGGCTTCAGTGGCAATGGGCTTCGCTGCCCAATACGGCCTGGGCTTGGAGCTGATCGTGATTGTCGGCATCAGTGTCGGGGTACTCTGCGGTTTGTTCAACGGCTGGGTTGTGACCCATTTCGGGATTCCGGCAATCGTTGTCACTATCGGCACTATGAGCTTGTTTCGCGGCATCAGCTATATACTGCTGGGTGATCAAGTACTTAAAGATTACCCAGATGGCTTTGAATACTTTGGCCAAGGGTATCTCTACTGGGTGTTTAGCTTTGAGTTTGGACTGTTTCTATTAGCCGCAGTGTTTTTCTACGTGCTGCTGCATAAAACCAATTTTGGCCGTCGCTGCTATGCGATAGGCAACAACCCAACCGCGGCTTTTTACTCGGGTATCAATGTTAAACGCCATCGGATGATGCTGTTTGTGATAGTCGGCGCATTGGCGGGGGTCGCTGCAGTGTTACTTACCTCGCGCTTAGGCAGCACCAGACCAACCATCGCTCTTGGTTGGGAGCTTAGTATCATCACCATGGTGGTCTTGGGCGGAGTCAACATCATGGGGGGCGGCGGGACTATACCCGGGGTCTTCATCGCGGTATTTTTGATGGGCATAGTGACTTTTGGTTTAGGTTTACTGAATGTCCCGGGGATAGTGATGTCGATTATCATCGGCGGCATGTTAATTTCTGTGATTGCCACCCCGGTACTGATCAAAAAATTTAGCCGCAGGGGCACTTAGTCATGCGCTACGCTTTTGTCATGCAATTATTGGCAGGCTGTGAAGAGCAGTATCTGCAGCGCCACCAGCAGATCTGGCCGGAGTTGGCGAAATTGTTGAAGAGTTACTCAATCGCTAATTACCAAATCTATTTACAGCCCCATAGCTTGCAACTATTTGCCTCGTTTGAGGCGCCAGCTGACTTTGATCAAGCGGGGCTTAAGCAGGAGCCGTTAATGCAAAAATGGTGGGCCAGCATGGCACCCTATATGGACACTCAAGTGGCCAGTGATGAACCGCAGAGCATCGAACTCGATGAGATGTTTTTCCTAAATTAGTCTCGCCCTATATAACCAAACAAGACCAAAAATAATGAACAAAACCAATGTCATCATCGTCTTAGACATAGGCAAAACCAATCTTAAAATTTGCGCTTTAGCGTTGAGCGATGCACGACAGCTAGCAGTGTTGAAGCGGTCGAATTGTGTATTGCAACAAGCACCCTATCCACAGTTGGATATCGAAGGGATTTGGCAATGGTACTGTGAAAAGCTTAAGGACTTAGCACAGCGCTTTGTCATCAAAAAACTCGCTTTCACCACTCACGGAGCTACCGCCGTCTGCTTAAGCGGTACTGAGATAGCTTTGCAAGTGCTGGATTACGAGTCAGACTTATGCAGCGGTGCCGATCGTGAATACAATCGTCACCGCCCTTCTTATGAGCAGAGCTTAAGTCCTGCACTAGGTGCTGGACTTAATCTTGGCAGACAATTGTATTGGCAACAACAGCAGTTCAGCGATCAATTTTCCACTGTGGATTGCATATTATTGTATCCACAGTACTGGGGCTGGCGCATGAGCGGCACTAAGGCCAGCGAAGTGACCTCTTTGGGCTGTCACACAGATTTGTGGGATCCACAGCAAAACAATTTTTCATCACTGGTCGATAATATGGGTTGGCGAGAGCTCTTCCCGCCGCCACTGCCCACTGGACAGTCACTAGGCCCGGTTCTTCCTGCATTGGCTGCGCAACTAGGATTAAGCCCTGACTGCCAGGTGATCAACGGTATTCACGATAGCAACGCCTCCCTGGTTCCCTATATAAAACATGCGCAGCCTCCCTGCACTGTTATATCTACAGGCACTTGGGTGGTCATAGCTGCAATAGGTTCACCTTTAGATACTCTGCAAGAACAGCGAGATATGCTGGCAAACGTCAGCGCCTTTGGCGATGCCATCCCCTGCATCAGGTTTATGGGTGGCCGAGAGTGGCAAATACTCTCTACTGAGCAATCGGCCAGTCTTGAAGACCTCAATGCTATTATGCAATCAGGCGTCCAGGCACTGCCCTGTTTTAGCGAGCAAGGCGGGCCATTCAACTCACTTAAAGGCGAATTCATCGGACCGATAGAGCAGCTAAATGATAGTCAGAAAAGTGCACTGGCATCACTCTACTGTGCTTTTGTCACTCATTACTGTCTTGATTTAGTACAAGGCGAGCAGCGCGGCAATATTTATGTTGAGGGTAGTTTTGCAGGAAATAGCCTTTACCTGAGCCTATTAGCGCAACTCAATCCATTACAAAGAGTACTGGCGAGCGAGGACAGCACTGGCACTACACTTGGCACTGCCCTGTCCGTGAGTGATTGCGCATGGGAAGTGAAATTGCCCAACAAAGCAATGCCTGTTATGCAGTTAGAGACTGATCCAGTTGAGTATTATAATATTTGGCTGGGTTTAGTGTCGGCATGCAGGGATTAAGTTGGAAGTTGGAAGTTGGAAGTTGGAAGTTGGAAGTTGGAAGTTGGAAGTTGGAAGTTGGAAGTTGGAAGTTGGAAGTTGGAAGTTGGAAGTTGGAAGTTGGAAGTTGGAAGTTGGGTCATAAAAAAACCCGCTGATGCGGGTTTTCTTCTAGCCTATAGCTATTATATGTCGATCACATCAAAAGGAACCAGCGTTTCTACATCTTGCTCGTAGTCGATGCCTTCGATATCGAAACCGAACAATTTTAGGAACTCGGATTTGTAGTAGGCGTAATCAGTAGTGTCGAAGACATTTTCATCGCTCACTTGCTCCCAGATAGCTTTACAGCGCGCCTGGATATCAGCGCGCAATTCCCAGTCATCCATGCGGTATCTGTTGCCTTCATCGTACTCAACTGCTGCGCTGTATAAGCCGGTGCGGAACAGGCGATCGATCTGTTCGATGCAGCCCTCGTGCACATTGCTCTCTTTCATCACTTTGAAGACCATTGACAAGTACAGTGGCATCACTGGAATAGCTGAGCTGGCCTGAGTAACCACAGACTTTAAGACTGCGACATTGGCCTGGCCACCGATCTGCTGCATCTTAGTATTAAGGACAGCGGCAATTTCATCGACGTGCTGTTTGGCACGACCAATAGTGCCGTGCCAGTAGATAGGCCAAGTAATGTCAGAGCCCATGTAGCTATAGGCAACGGTTTTACAACCATCGGCCAATACGCCTGCATCGCTTAACGCATCGATCCACAACTGCCAGTCGTCACCACCCATCACAGTGACAGTGTCGGCAATTTCCTGCTCGGTCGCCGGCTCAACTTGTGCACTGAACAAAGTGTCTTTGTTAGTATTGATCGCCGTCGACTGGTAGGCTTCGCCGATTGGCTTTAAGGTAGAGCGTACTAGCTCACCTGTCTCAGGTAATTTACGTACAGGGGATGCCAGTGAATAGATAACTAAGTCGATTTGCCCTAGATCTTCTTTAATCAGATCAACGGTTTTTTGCTTAGCTTCGTTGCTGAATGCATCACCGTTTAAACTTTTAGCATAGAGCCCGGCTTTAGTTGCCTCTGCAGTAAATGCGGCGCTGTTATGCCAACCGGCTGTACCCGGCTTTTTATCAGTGGCCGGCTTTTCGAAGAATACCCCAATAGTGGCGGCACCGCTGCCAAAAGCAGCAGTGATACGCGATGACAAACCATAACCACTAGAAGCACCGACGATAAGCACCCGCTTTGGGCCATCCGTTACTGTGCCATTTTTTTGTACATAGGCAATTTGTTCACGGACGTTGGACAGGCAACCTTCCGGGTGAGTAGTAGTACAGATAAAGCCACGAATTTTTGGTTTAATAATCATACTTAAGCGCTTCTCTTTGATTAATCACAAGTTCTGTATTTGATCGCAAAATATACAAACACAGAAATAAGGTTTGTTTGTGGAACATGCAAATAAGTCCGCTATCTCCTTAGCGGGCTTATACAGGTCGCATATTCCTTAATTTTAATGCGGATAAGATACATTATTTTGCTGCATTTTGATAGATTACAGACCCCGCCAGCACTTCTGTATTTTTTGTCACTGGCGCAAATGCTACAATAGCGCCACAAAACACATACCAGGAGAGTAGTTTGAGCCAGAATCAAGGGTACTATTTAGAAGACTTATCACTGGAAATGCAGGCCAGTATCGAAAAAACCATCACTGCAGCCGATGTAGAGATGTTTGCCAGCTTATCGGGTGACAACAACCCTATTCATCTGGATGAAGACTACGCTAAAACCACCAGCTTTGGTCGTCGCATCGTACACGGCATGTTCAGCGCCGCGCTGATCTCCGCCGTTGCCGGTACAAAACTACCGGGACCAGGAGGTGTTTATCTCTCCCAGGAATTGAAATTCCGCAAGCCTATCTTCATTGATGATACAGTCGTTGCAACACTGACGATTACTGATATTAATGAGCGCCGCGGACGGGTAACTATGTCAACCCAAGTGCATGTTGAAGGTAAAATAGTGGTATCCGGTGAAGCGGTCTATATGGTAAGCAAACGGCCTGTTTAATAATTTTACCCCCTACTACATATGCTACAAAATCAAACAGTTGGCTTAAAATTCTGACTGTTTTTTGTTGATGTCCACTGCCTAGTTATAACAGTAGCTAACACTATTCTGGTTATCGTACAGATCGATCATTAGTCTATTCATTTTTGACCTTGGATTAATAACGAAGTTATCTGTCGCCGCATGCACATGCGCTTTCCAACGTTTGCTATCGCCTCCCCCTTTACGCACACACCCTAAAGCCGACTTGCCAGCCATACTCACTTCCGTGTTGCCCACCAGGTAGCGGATAACATTGCTTGAAATCCACCTAGGTACGAAGGAGAGCAATATCGATCAGATTCCATCATTTGAGAAGCCCAACAAATCGCGGGTCTGAAAGACTGCGTACACTTTCCTTAATCTGCATTGCACTACTACATCGGTGCTAGATTTGAATATTCGAGCGAATCGGGATATCCGCTAAAAAATACCTGGGCATTTGCATCATGCTTTTGATGTTTTTAAGTAACTCCAAAAGGTTGCAACGCAAATCTCTAGTTGCTACTGGGCGTGAAGAGTCTGCTAATCGCCAGCCACATAGACATGCTCAACACTAGACGCAGCACCACATCTGCCCTTTTGTAAAACTGGTCTATGCTTGTACAGTGATTATCTATTAATTGCGCAGCCTACTTAATTCTTATAGTTAGTAATGTAATTTGGAGCCTTGGTATCATGACGATCAAGTCAAAATTAATTTCAATATTTTCTGTCGCAATATTGATGACTATTCTCGCGACACTCGCAGGTAATTATTCAAATGCATTAAATGCAGAGCAGATAGAAAGTAGTCAAAATCGCTACTTATCTTATGTCATTGCCAAAGAATTTAGTAAAACCTCTGCGGATTTAACCAAACTCTCCCGCACTTATGTTGCTACGGGGGAACAGCAGTATTGGGACGAATATTGGAATATCGTTAATTGGCGTAATGGCAGTGCAGAACGCCCGCAGTCCGCTAATAAAGAACTCTACCCTGGGCAAAAAAAGAAGCAGAGGGACATAATGCTGGAATTACGCTTCTCGGAAAAGGAGTTTGATTTCTTGCAGCAGGCAAGTCAATTATCTAACGACCTGATTGCCACTGAAACACAGGCAATGGAAACCATTCGTGATGGTGTAATTGTTGATGGCCCATTCAAACCCTCTCAAGGTGAATCCAGTACTGCCTTTGCTTTAAGGATTCTCTTCGATCAAAACTATCACCGTGAAATACAGAAAATAATGACACCGGTAGATTCATTTTTTAAAGAGCTGGATGGTCGCACCGCTACACACTTATCCGCTATCACCAAACTTGTCAGCTTTTGGATGACCGTTTCATTTATTTCTCAGTTAGTGGTCGGCCTATTAATTGCCTCAATTATTCTACTCTCGATTTATGGAATATTTAATCCTCTAAAACTTATCTCAGATTCCATGAAGGCGATTAGTGAAGGTGACGCCGACCTTAATAGTCGTATTCCCGTTAAAGGAAACAACGAACTGGCAGATTTAGCCAAATCATTTAACAAATTTGTCGGTAATATTCAAAGTTTAGTCGTAGAAGTTGGTTCATCTGTTGACTCTATATCCAAATCTTCAACCCAGTTAAGCGGTACAGCAGATGAAACAGACCAGGTTATTGGTAATCAGCACAGTGCCATTGTACAAGTTTCAACGGCCACTGAAGAAATGGTGTCTACGGTACAAGACATTTCGAAAAATGCCGACCAGGCCGCCAAGGCCGCATACAAATCTGATTCCCTGGCCGTCAAAGGACAAGAGATTGGCAACCAGGCGATACTGAGCATCAAACAACTGTCCGATGAGCTCGATTTGGCATCCCAGGCAATTCAAACTGTCGGTGGTAGCAGTAATACTATTGCGAAAGTATTAGAAGTCATTCGCGGCATTGCAGATCAAACAAACTTGCTAGCCCTCAATGCTGCCATTGAAGCAGCGCGCGCCGGGGAACAAGGCCGTGGTTTTTCAGTGGTCGCAGATGAAGTCAGAATGTTGGCGCAGCGCACCCAGAGTGCAACCCAGGAAATTCAAAGTATGATCAGTGATCTACAGGATAATGCGACGACTGCAGTAGATTTCATGAACAACAGCCAACAAAAGGTGGTTAAATGCGTTGACAATACTCGTGAGGCGGTGGCTTCACTCGATCATATCAGAGAATCGATTGACGCAATTACATTTATGAATACTCAGATAGCCACGGCCAGTGAGCAACAAAATCATGTTGTGGCAAATATAAACCAGAACGTTTTAGATATTCGCAATAAAGTAGAGCTCACTGCGCAAGGTTCTGAGAAAATTGCCGGTAACAGCGAATCATTAGCGCAATTATCTAGCCAGCTATCGGACACCATAGGCTTATTTAAATGTAAGTAAGTATTGTAAAGCCAGCGGACACTGGCCCTTAAAATATCTTTATATGGACAGAGAATAAAAGCAAAACTGTCTGGGCCAAATTGATGTGACATTTACCTTTTAGTAGACTGCATTCATTACTAAACCTATAACGATGAAAAGTATCGATACCCACCTGATCGCGTAATTTACCTCCTTTAAGATGAAGATCCCCAATAAAAATGCAATGGGAATACTTGCCTGTCTAAAGGCTACTACATAAGAAACATTAGTGACTAAAGTCATTGCCACCAGAATCGGCGCGTAGGACATCATCATCATTGTACTTATGCCGATACACCTTAGCTTATTATGTCTAATGACAGTGATAAACTCTTTTCTATACTCACTCTTAGACATAGAGATTCCAGCTAAAAATGTGCTGGTGAACAATACTTGCAGGTAGATGTAGTTAAATGACACCATTATTATATTGGAGTCAGGAGAATTTGCGGCTAATAGTTTAACCCCCAGACTATCGACGACAGAGTATCCGGCTGTTCCCAGCGCCGCAACCAGTACAAACACAAACATTTTATTGGCATAATTTTCCAGCTTAAAGTCCTTCAAGTGACGCATAGGCAACAAAATGCAGCCTAAGACAATTAGCAAACTACTAATAATTGCAAGACCAGATACTGTATTAATATCCCCAAATACCAACACATAAAGTAAAACCATTAGAATTGGGATTGATCTCAATAGCGGATATGAAAGGGATAAATTTCCGTATTTATAGGCATTGACTACACCATAAAAGTAACTCGCTTGAAACATGCTACTCAAGGCGATGAGTAAAAAACTTTCGTACTTAACGTTGGGCATCCAGGCTATAAAATAAAGATAGAAGGGTAATAATATAAGACACACAGCAATGCCACCGACAGCAAAAGAACTGCTGGTCGCACTATATTTGCGGCTGTACATATTCCATCCGGCGTGCAATAAAGTTGAAAATAAAATCAGAATTACGGCTGTGCTAGTCATGTTGAACCTAATGCAATGGCGATACTTGAAGGATGTGCTTCCCAAGTTAATCGCTAAGCACAATAAAAATTGAATTAGATTGCTTCTCTTTCGGAAAAATCTACACACCATTAACCATCAAGTCAACAACAACAACCCTGTGCAATAAAAGTGCAATTGCAGAGCCGCTTTCTGCTCTTGGCGCTAGATCAAATGAACCGATCGTACATTCCAAACTTTATGATTAAAAACACTAACTGTTGCTGTTGCTGTTGCTGTTGCTGTTGCTGTTGCTGTTGCTGTTGCTGTTGCTGTTGCTAGAGAAGAATATATTAACTATCACTGAAGAAAAAACCACGAATACGATTTATTCGGCAGTTGCGGTTTGCTGACTGTATTTGGAATACGGATAGACGATGAGTGTGGTGCGCATAAGGCAACAACAGTAATATGTAGCAGGCCCCAAAACTAAAAAAGGGCTTACTCGCTAGAGTAGCCCTTTAATATGCTACTAGTACTTACCAGCAGCTTTTTGTGCCCTGGATTCTATCCGGGCAGTAGCAATCGATTAGATAGCTACAATGTTCTCAGCTTGTGGGCCTTTCTGGCCTTGTCCTAGAACAAATTCAACACGCTGACCTTCAGCTAACGTCTTGAAACCGTCACCGGCAATCGCTGAGAAGTGGGCGAAAACGTCTGGACCAGACTCTTGCTCGATGAAACCAAAACCTTTAGATTCGTTGAACCATTTGACCGTACCAGTAGTTGTATTAGACATAATATTATCCTGTATTTTAAAAATAAATAAGTGCGCCTATAAAGGCATTTATAAATGTAACTGACTGAAATATTGTAACACTTGGAAACTACAGGACGAATACTTACGTAATGGAGACTTCAAACAAGAGACTTTCTTTCTAGCTGCGGGCACTATATAGAAGACACTCACTGTGGTCAAATTATTTGTGCGTTTTTTGATCAATTAGATTAATACGATGCTAGCCAATATACTTTGATGCAGCTAATAAATCTGAAGTAGCGTTGTGATACCCCACCATAAACAAGAAGTGCTTTCACTGTTAAAACACTTTAAGTAAACACTAAAACAGTCACTTTCACTGCCCTCCCAGCACTCTTATCTCGGCGCTTCATAACATTCTCTTAGATCTTGAATCAGCCTCAACTTAGCGCAGGACATCGATAGCTCAATACTTATTGTTAAGGGTAATTTGACATCTCACTGCTGTATCAGAGGCATCGATCAGAGATTAACAGCTGATAATGGGGAATCAGGTAAGTATATGTGCATTAAAGAAAAGTGTTTGATCTGTAATCATTGTAGTGTTGATTATAGCGACTGCTAAATTAATTTTAATTTACCCGTATACGACAACAACATGCAGTTTTAGAGTTTCATCTTACTTTCAATATTATACCTAAAGGATCCAAAAATGACTTTGTCTGTGATACAGCGAATCAGTGGTGGTTTCACCTTATTAGTGTTGCTTTTACTGGTTATCAGCGTGAACTCTTGGCACGGCTTAAGCGAGGTTGATAATCAACAGCAGCGAACGGCACAGGAAATTACCCCCATCATGCTACGTAGCGCAGATATGACTGTCGCTATCTTGTCGGCAAATAAAGAAATGATGCAATTCATGACCGCCAGCGACGACGAAATTATGCTGCAACATGAAAAAGTGTTCACCGAGCAACAGGCAGTATTTTCTCGCCAGCGAGAACAACTGATGCAATTAGGACTTAACTATCAACAAGTCAAAGAAGCGATGGCTGAACTTGAACATAACTCAAAAAGTTTTTTTACAGACTCGCGACAAGCCTTTCAAATACACAGAGATCATTTAAGCTTAACTCTAAGCTTAAATAGCTTAGAGAAAGAGCTGACAAGCGAATTAAAGTTCTTCAATAATGATATTGAAGATCTTACACAATACGGTGACTCTGCTGACGAGAAGCAAGCGGGTAATATCTTGGCTGCCAATTTACAATCGGTATCCAGTGATCTGAGCAATATTCTTGCAGCGCAACAGCTTAGCGAGATAAAACTGCTTGAGAATTCCTTTAGTACCTCAGGTTATGGTTTAAAGGCCATGGAAGAGCGATTACAACAGCTGAAATCAACCGGCAGTAATAACGCTGGGCACTTACTTGAGACTGTTGAAATAATAAAACAGGCGATCATTGACCCCACCGGTGTCGTGCAAGAACACAAGCGGCAAATCCTTTTGAAAAACCAACAAGTCGAGTTACTCAACTCGCTGTCACTGGCTATCAACAACGCCAGTACTGCTTTGAGTCATTTACGCGATGAAGCACGCACACTGGCAGATATTTCTAGGCTTGATTCGCAAAATATTGTAACTACCAGTAAAAACACCAATATTGTCGTCAGTGCACTGTCCGTTTTAGTATCAATTTTGATTGCTCTTTGGGTGGGGCGCAGTATTCGCACCCCTTTAAAAAAAGTACTGTCGGTATTAAGAGTGATTGCCGATGGCGATTTAAGCCAGCGAGTAAACATAGAGACCAATGACGAGTTTGGTAAATTGTCGCAGTGGGTCAATGAGCTGGCTGACAAACAGGAAGCGATCATAAGAGACATACAAACGGCCTCCCAACGCATTAATGTATCCGCCAAAGATGCTGCTGACATTAGCCTGGATACTAAGTTGATGATGGATGAACAGCAACAACATAGTACCCAAGTAGCCAGTGCTATTGTGCAAATGTCAGCCACCATCGCTGAAGTAGCGCAAAGCGCAGAAACCGCCATGTACCGGGCGACGGATATCGATGAATCAGCAATTGGGAACCGCGCTTTAATGCAACAAAATATATTGATGGCCAATTCACTCGCCGCTGAAATTGAACGCGCTGCAGTAGTGATAACCCAACTCAATCAAGACTCAACTAATATAGGTCAAATTTTAGAGTCAATAGAAGGAATTGCTGCCCAGACAAATTTACTGGCGCTCAATGCCGCCATTGAAGCTGCGAGAGCCGGAGAAGCAGGCCGAGGTTTTGCCGTTGTAGCAGACGAAGTCCGCACGCTGGCTAGTCGAACCCAAGAAGCCACGCAACAGATCCAAAGCATGATTACTAAACTGCAGTGCGGGGCAAAAGATGCTGTAGCGATTATGCAAAGTAGCCGTCTAGAGGCACAATCATCCGTTCAGCAAACCGAAAAAGCGGGCAGCTCTCTTGAAGACATGGAAAAGCAACTCGCAGAGATCCGCAATATGTCCTCCAATATCGCAGCGGCGGCAGAACAGCAGACTGCAGCCAGTCATGAAATATCTAATAGCGTACAACGCATGGCTGAGATGGCCAACAAAGGCGCTATCAATGCAGAAAAATCAGCCTCGGGCAGTGAAGACTTATCCACACTGGCGCAACAGCAGCAACTATTAGTTTCAAAGTTTAACTTAACGGTGCTTTAAGAACGCTATTAACGCTTTAAGAAATTTACAAATAAAATACCTTGTAGAATGATCGACTCTACAAGGTAATTTCTTTAACTTTCTCTGAACCAGCTGGTACCTTCGCGGGTATCTTTAAGTATCACACCCTGCTCTAGTAGTAAGTCACGAATCCGATCTGATTCGGCGAAGTCTTTGTTGGCACGCGCTTCTTTGCGCTGCACAATAAAGGCTTCAATCTGCTGAGCAGTTAGCTCGCCCTCTTTCGCTTCACCTTGCAAAAAGGCTTCTGGGTCTTGTTGAAGCAGGCCAATGCTGCCTGCAAGATCCAACAACTGTTTAGCCAATGCAGGCGCTGTCGGCAACTTTTGGCGGCTGGCGCTGTTTAGCTCATTGACTAACTCGAACAACACCGCAATCGCTTTGGGGGTATTAAAATCGTCATTCATTGCCGCGTTGAACTTAGCGCTGTAGTCGTTTTGTAACTCAACATCAGCACTGCCCTGTACTCCACGCAGTGCCTGGTAAAAGCGCTCTAGCTTTACCTGCGCTTCTTTAAGAGACTGCTCTGAGTAATCAATGTAACTGCGATAGTGCACGCTGGCCAGGAACAAGCGCACTACTTCGGCGTTGTATTGTTTTAATACTTCGCGGATAGTGAAGAAGTTACCCAGTGACTTTGACATCTTTTCTGAGTTTACCCGCACCGCTCCAGCATGCATCCAGTTATTGGCAAAAGTGCAACCGTTAGCCGCCTCAGACTGGGCGATTTCATTTTCGTGATGTGGAAACGGTAAATCCGGGCCACCGCCGTGAATATCAAAATTATCCCCTAAGCAGTGCTTTGACATGGCAGAGCACTCTATGTGCCAGCCTGGTCTCCCCTCGCCCCAGGGGGAAGGCCAACTGACTTCACCTTCTTTGGCGGCTTTCCAAAGCACAAAGTCGATTGGGTTTTCTTTCACATCATTAACTGCAACTCTGGCACCGGCGCGTAACTCGTCGATATTTTTGTTGGTTAATTTACCGTAGCCATCAAACTTGGCGACACGGTAATAGACATCACCGTTACTGGCGGCGTAGGCATAGCCTTTATCGATCAACGTCTGAGTAATCTCGATGATCCCCTGAATATGCCCGGTAGCACGGGGCTCCTGATCCGGTGGCAGCACAAACAAACTGGCTTCGTCTTCATGCATCGCCGCAATCATGCGCTCGGTCAACTGCTCCATCGACTCCTGGTTTTCATTGGCGCGCCTTAGAATTTTGTCATCGACATCAGTGATGTTACGCACATAATTAACTTTCCAGCCCTGGGAGCGCAAAAAGCGGGTAATGACATCAAAAGACACCATCACTCTGGCATGGCCGATATGGCAGAAGTCATAGACTGTCATACCACAAACATACATGCTGATCTCCCCTTCGATTAAAGGTTTAAAGGCAGCTTTTTGTTTAGTTAAAGTATCGTATATCTGTAACATTTGACCCTACTTAAAAGTGATTTCTTTTTAAAACGGCGCTATCGCTCACCGAGTCGTTAATCTGCGGCATTATAAACAAATATCTGCTCAGAGGCAGCTATCTGAGTGGTTTAAATCATGGCAGAGTGAATTGTGCAATTTTTTGCTCGCTCAAGACACTTTCTTCAGCAGCGACTAGAAAGCGCTTGCCCGCCTGCCATTTAATCGATTCCCACTGTGCGTAGGGAAACAGTTTATACTTAATCGCACTGCTCCAATTTGGCAGGTCTTCTTTGACATCAACGACCCAAACAAAAGAGTGCCCGAAGACAGATCTTTTAGAATAGCCCAGTAACAATAACTTACCATCAACTGCAGAATAGTCCGCCCCGGTAATCAGGCCACCCACAGGGTAGCTAGCGACCGGTGCGATTAACTGCTCGCGCCTCTGCGTGTCTATCTTATAGAGTTTTGTCTGCGCATCTGCGCGGTTTTTACTGAACAACCACAGCTGGTTGTTAACCACCGCCAGTGCCTCGCTATCAAAATTATGAGATTTTCTGGGTAGAATCCCCTGCCGGTCTGCGTATTCAATGGTCAGCTTTTGAGTACTGGCAACCGATGATACAGGGGCAGTTCCCTTGGACTGGATCGCATCTAATGGTACTTTATAGATGTTCAGGCTTTGCCGTATAGCGAAGTTGTTACCGGTGTCCGCCACATAAATATAGTGACTATCTTGGGCTAAACCTTCCCAATCGGTGTTCTGTGTATGCGGTAGCAAGATACTTTGGATTAACTGATAGGTCTTGGGATCAAAAGCGTAAAGTGTCGCCTCTCCGCCGCTGTCGTTGATTCCCCATATCTTGTCAGCACTGGTCGCCAAACCCGAAATTTCATCGAGCTTGGGATCTAGGTTGTGACTGTGGTTAGCACTGAGAGTAACCTCTTTAGTGTCGCTGGCATTGAGCAGTGAGCTACAACCTGTAAGCAAACCAAGGCCTAAAAATAGACAGACAACCTGGCTTTTAAGCGACAGCTTGATAGCTGAGTTTAACTTTCTGCTATTACTCACTGAAATTACCTGTTGCCATTAATTGTCGGGCTACTTCCTGACACTGCTGCAACAACTTTTGCAACTGAGCCGTATCGATGTCAGCGTTGGCTAAGATTAATCGGATCGCTGATTGCCCTTTACAACTGGCGTAATCGCTATAGGCGACATCCCTGTGCTTAAGCTCTGCACAGATCGCTATGCTCAGCGCTTTAGAGGCAGTTTCACTAATAGGTTCAGCGGGCACGTAGCGAAATAATACGTTCAAGAAACTCGGTTGGTGTAACAATTCAAAATCATCTTGCCTTTCTATCAGAGCAACAAAATCAGCCCGCAGTTGTTGCAGGTAATCAATTTTATCTTCAAAGCCTTGGTTACCTAATGCTTTCCAGCTCATCCACACTTTTAGGGCGTCTGCTCTACGACCACATTGAATGGACCTTTCACCTAAGTTGAACGCGGCATTTTGATCGCTGTGGAACAAGTAATCAGTGCCGCCACCGCTGCAGGCCGCTTTTAGCAGACCGGACTCACGGGTTAAAATCACCGCTGCCGTCAGCGGCACGTTCATCAGTTTGTGCGCATCCCAGGCAACAGAGTCGGCCAAGTGTGAATCAGCCAGCAGATGTCGGTGCTTTTTCGAAAACAAAATAGGAGCACCCCAAGCGCCGTCAATGTGTAACCACAAGTTGTGACGCCGGCTTATTTCTGCGCAGGGTGCGACTGGATCATAGGCACCTAACACAGTCGTACCTGCCGTTAAACCTATGTAAAAAGGTGTATGCCCTAAAGCCAAGCTCTGCTCTATTGCCTGCTCTAGTGCATCGGGCATCATTGCGCCCTGCTGATCGCTGGCGACGGCGATTAAGTTATCGCTGCCAATGCCCAGCACATTCGCTGCTTTTAGGCTGGAGTAGTGAGCCTGATCAGATACATAGGCCACCAGTGTTTTTTGCATGCCTTTAGTTTTAGCTTCTGGGCAAGCTTTGTGCCTTGCCAATAACATAGCGATCAAATTAGCCTGGCTTCCACCGCTGACCATCACCCCTTCACCGCGCTCAAAGCCCACCAGCTTATTCCATTGGCTTATCAGTTCTAACTCCATCAGCGTAGCCACCGGGCTAACCTGATAAGTGTGCATAGTGGCATTGCCGACACTAGTCACCCAATCACCCAGTAAGGCCGGTGGATTTAATCCAGAATAAAGTAATTTATTAAACTTGGCCGATGACACGTCCGGGTTCAGCGTCAGATATTGATTAGCCATCTCCTCCAGGGCCGAGTAGGGTGCCGCCTGATCCGCTAAACTTACATCTAACTGTTGTTGTAGCTCGCTGGCATTGGGGGCATTCGATACGGGTCGTTCACTGGAGCAGAACTGCTCAACGATACTGTTTAAACTATTGAGACTTTTTTGTATTGAATGTTGCGCCATGTTTGCTTCCACTGTTATTACATCTATTAAAGGGCATTAAAGTATTAAGGCTTATACAGATCAGATGCTTTTTTTGAAAAGTCAGCAGTATAGTGTATGTGACAGCCAAGTTTAATCTTCTTGCATTAAATACGGCTATTTCTTTCATCCGGATGCAACTGCGAACGTATCCACTGGTGTTCCCGCGCTAACCAAAGGTTTAGTTAACTACCAATGACGCCCAGTGCATTGCCCACTCCTGTGCTCACCCCGACTGGCGAACTAACCTCCCCCCCCTTGCAGAGCAGAGACCCAGAGAGTAATTCAGTGCTACTTGCGCTATTTGAGGGCTACTTTGACACTGTAGATTAGCAGGCGACTCGACTGATTTTTCTCTATCTTGATATTAATGCTATGGCAAAAAATGACTAAACCTTTATATATACGGCTAACGCGGGCAACTTGCAGTCGCTATCTGCACATAAAGTAATTATAGAGATAAATATCTTATGAAAAGCAAAAGTTTCTTATAGGAAACTTTGTTTAAATGCTTCTAACAGTGCTATGATCCGAACCAGCCTAAAATCTGTGTTGATTTTTACTCATCCACAGACTTGTTTTTTCGTACTTAAGATTAATAAATATGGCGCTGTAGACCAAGAAAAACCTAGTCATATTTAAATCCCATATAAATTAAAGGATACATCAGTGAACTCAGATATCGATATTGCTAGAGCTGCAAATAAAAAGCCAATCGCTGAAATCGCCGCTAAACTTGGCATCCCCATTGAACACATCACTCCCTATGGCCACGATAAAGCCAAAGTGAATGTAGAATACATCAACAGCTTAAGTGATAAGCCAGACGGTAAACTTATTCTTGTAACAGCCATCAGCCCGACTCCGGCTGGTGAAGGTAAAACCACAACAACAGTTGGCCTGGGTGACGGTCTTAACCGCATCGGCAAGCAAACTGTGATTTGTCTGCGTGAGCCAAGCCTTGGTCCTTGTTTCGGTATGAAAGGCGGTGCTGCAGGTGGTGGTATGGCACAAGTTGTACCTATGGAAGATATCAACTTACATTTCACTGGTGACTTCCACGCCATTGGCGCAGCGCACAACTTGCTGGCAGCACTGATCGACAACCACATTCACTGGGGCAACGCTCTGGGTATTGATAACCGTCGTATCGCTTTCAAGCGCGTTATCGACATGAACGACCGCGCCCTTCGTGAATTGGCGATTGGCCTTGGTGGCCCGGGCAACGGTTACTCGCGTACAGACGGTTTCGACATTACTGTTGCCTCTGAAATTATGGCGATTTTCTGCCTGGCGACTGACATCAAAGATCTGCAAAAGCGTATCGGCAACATCGTGGTCGCTGAAACTCGCGAGCGTCAGCCTATTCTTGCCAAGCAGTTAGATGCAGATGGCGCTATGGCGACACTGTTGAAAGATGCGATCAATCCTAACTTAGTACAGACGCTTGAAAACAATCCAGCTTTCATCCACGGCGGCCCTTTTGCTAACATCGCTCACGGTTGTAACTCAGTTATTGCCACTAAAGCTGCTTTAAAGCTAGGTGACTACGTTGTGACTGAAGCAGGTTTTGGTGCGGATCTTGGCGCTGAGAAATTCTTCGACATCAAATGTCGCAAGGCTGGCTTAAAGCCTGAAGCAACAGTGATTGTTGCCACAGTACGCGCCCTAAAAATGCACGGTGGCGTAGACAAGAAAGAATTAACCGGTGAGAACGTTGACGCAGTCGTTAAAGGTTGTGCCAACTTAGTAAGACACATCCAAAATGTTAAGTCTTTCGGCGTTCCGGTGATTGTTGCTATCAACCAGTTCATCAACGATACCGATGCAGAAGTAGCCGCTATTCAAGAAGCAGCGCAAGCACACGGTGTTGAAGCTGTCGTTGCCAGCCACTGGGCTAACGGTTCTGCAGGTACTGAAGAGCTAGCGGGCAAAGTTGTTGAACTAATCGACGCAGGCCACTCTCAGTTCTCTCCTATCTATGATTTAGAGCAACCGTTGTTCGATAAAATCGAAGCGATCGCTACTAAAATCTACGGAGCCAGCGATGTTGCTGCTGATAAAGCAGTTCGCGCTAAACTTAAAGTGTTTGAAGAGCAAGGTTTTGGCGATCTGCCAATCTGCATGGCTAAAACTCAATACAGCTTCTCTACTGACATGGCCTTATTAGGCGCACCTTCAGGGCACACTGTAACGATTCGCGAAGTACGCCTCGCTGCCGGTGCTGAGTTTGTGGTTGCTGTGTGTGGTGACATTATGACCATGCCTGGACTTCCAAGAGTACCCGCTGCAAACCAGATTCACGTTGACGAAGAAGGCCTAATCCAAGGCTTATTCTAAACCTTAAACTCCGTTCGAAAAAAGGCTATCTGATGATAGCCTTTTTTATTGCCTGTAATTTGGGGCCTACTGGAAGTTGGAAGTTAACTAAGCGCTGGTTAACATCCTCGTCCAAATTTAGCCTGCCCTGTGCAACTAACACTAAGGTCAGCATAGAGGTGACCATTGTAGTCATTGAACAAATGTTAAACCTTGTGGTTACAGCAACAGGCAGCTGTGATGCACACTGAATAACCCCATACTGTTGCGCCCAGCGTGTTACGCTCTGATCAACCACTGTGCAGCTTAGCCCTAGTACATGCAATTGCTGTATCCGCTGAGCTATATCGCCCGCCGCGTCAAAGTCCTTTTGTGACTGCCCAAAAAATGGCGACAGGCCTTGCTCAACCGCTATTATGCCCTACCCGATCCTATGTATTCGGGTCACGCAACCCTCCAAAATTAATGACTAATTTGCAATTAGTTTGCAGCGATATTTTGCCACCAAGACTCTGAATTATCGCCTAATTTTTCTACTTCTTGGAGCTGAATATGCTGGCCCATTTTTGGCGTCAGTAACGCAATATTCAATTTACCAGCCCATTCACTAATACGCTCAAACGGATCTGTCCAAGTATGGGTACTTAAATCAAACGTGCCGTTGTGGATTGGCACCATGTACTTAGCTTTTACATCTAAATGCGCCTGAGCGGACTGTTGTGGATGCATATGTATTTCTGACCACAGTTGATTGTAAGCGCCAGTCTCCATAAACGAAAAATCAAAGGGCCCAAGTTTATCGCCAATTACCGCGAACTGATCAAAATAGCCAGTATCCCCTGAGAAAAAGAAACTGCCGTGCTCGGCTTTTACCGCCCAACTTGCCCACAACGATTGATTGCGATCACTAAATGCCCGACCGGAGAAGTGCTGAGACGGAGTGGCCGTCAAAGTAGTCTGATTGACGGTAATAGATTGCCACCAGTCCAACTGAGTGATTTTCTGCCGTGCCACTCCCCACTTAATCAACTCTTCACCCACCCCTAACGGGGTATAAAAATGCTCGACTTTGTGTTTCAGTTGCTCGATTGCCGCTTTATCCAAATGATCGTAGTGGTTGTGCGACAAAATCACCCCTTTAATGTCCGGTAATTCATCGATGCTGATAGGAGGTTGATGGAAGCGCTTTGGACCGACAAACTGAAACGGTGAAGCGCGCTCGGAAAATACCGGGTCCGTTAACCAGAACTCACCGTCTAACAATATTAGCAGCGTCGAGTGCCCAAGCCGGAAAAAGCTCATCCCCTGCCCCTGGGTCTTTTGCAACTCCAGCAACTGGTTTTTAGTCACTGTTTCAACTTGAATAGGCGCTGGCGGTACAGCGGGTTTTTTCTTGTCAAACATATACATTTTTATCATTGCCCAGTAATCAGGTTTCGACTCAACTCGGCCTATGTTTTCAAACATCTTGCCATTGAACTGCTTCGATTCGGCAATCGACAACTGGGTCTTTTGATTCTCTATATCGCTGTGTTTACTGGCAAAACTGAAATCAAACATAAAAACTCCTAGTGGGATAAAACCCACGGCTAACGCTGTAAACAAATACTTTTTAACTGGCATAAATCCCTCGTGTTAACAAAGCAATGACTAATCAGTCACTGCTTGCCTTTATTCCATCCCAAAACACTGCAAACCCTAGCAAAACGTGTTTTGCCAAAGCCATATCTGCAAGATCTTGGGCGATAGCATAATTAATATTCACCTGCATTTGCGCCATCATTAATTCAGCAAAATAGCCAGTATCCATAGCTTTAAGCTCACCGCTGCCCAGCCAATTCTGCATATATTGATGAAACTCACTAAAACTGGCCATGCTGCGATCTTGGGCTTCTTTACTGACCAAGTCGGATAGCTTTAACTGATTCAGCAAGTCGTGCTCAATCGGGTTTCCGACGCCCCAACTGATGTAGCGGTACCACAATGTTTCAATAACCGGCTGTGCTTTCTGCTGTTCACCGAGCTGCAGCAAACTGCTACTTAACTCCTCCAGCAACTGGGTTTTGATATGAAGATACACTTCGTCAATCAAGCTCTCTTTGCTGGGAAAATAATTAAATAAAGTCCCTGTGGCCACGTTTGCATGCTTGGCAATACTGGCCGTTGAGGTATTCCAAAATCCGCGCCGATGAAACAATTCTATGCCGGCCTGAATTAACTGCTGTTTCTTATCACTACTCATAAAAATCACTTTTTAGGCTAAGGACAAGATAGTAACAGAAATGACTGATCAGTCAATCATG
>MAAC01013523.1_pt1 | contig 28567 bp, 32 predicted proteins | sample 1115981 | NCBI WGS metagenome assembly MAAC01 (sample SAMN04961126, study PRJNA320927) | seawater metagenome | isolation source: sample BD02T64 sea water enriched with oil for 64 days | place: USA:Gulf of Mexico | collected 2013-07-27
CCACATTCCTGTCGCATGGTGGGTAGGATACTGGAGGTAGAACTCCAGGTTGCACAACTAGATTTCATTGTGTTTTAATTTGAGAGATTAGATATCCCCCAGAAAAACAACTACCATTGCAACCAGTTTCACAACATATATTTATGCAACTTCATGTCGCAACTAACGCTTTATTGAGACGCGTGTGTTTTGCGTCGCTTTCAAATATCTTGTTAGAGTATACCAGAGAAAAACCAAGCCTCCAGCCCTTTAAATGCGGCGGCTCGTTCCTCATCCCCGACGTCCGCAGGGTTTCGGGGATAACGTCAAAATACGATAAAGCGGTCATTCAGAACCGGTTACGTTTCGCTGAGAAGCGCTGTTCTTTATGGGCTTATTCAAGTCACCTTGCTAAATATTGACAATTTTGACGCTTGAAGGTGTTTCTGTTATCCAATTTTTAGCGAACTCTATTACTTCTTCGGCACTCTCCCCTACGTGGCTAGTTGTTGTAATATAACGGCTATTAGAGCCGTCGCCGACAGCGATTTCATCCATAATTTTTTCCCACAACTCGCAGTCCTTACCAACAACGCAGAACAACTCGTAGCTCTCATCAAGAAGGCTAGTGAGGAATTTATCATGGTCAGGGCTATATCCAGCCACCGATATTAAAACGAGTTTTCTATCTCTCATGGCCTGGTTAAATGCTGTGCTTGGTTCATTCAAAATTCTCGTTTATTACAGCTGTGCCAGTTTCATTTTCTTTGTATATAAGAACTAGATTGCCTTCTGGTGAAAAGTGGAACTCAATACCCACATACTTGGATATTAACAGAACTTTCCCTTTACCAAAGAAACCGCCTACATCTTCCGGCTTTCCGAGCTTTGCCACTATAGAAGTTTTTGTATCAGAGCCACCGAACACCTGACTACTATTTTTGATTGTAATTTCGACTTTCTTGTTCATAATTTCATTGGGCATTTAACGCCGTCTGCATTTTCGTGTATTTTGCGTCTAATAACTGGCCTTGTTAACTGTGGTTAGATGATGCGCAGGCTTCTCGCTTTCTCTTCACCGACACTATCTACAGCTAGCTTGTTGTATATTTCTTCACCTTCGCGCTCTTCGAATATCCCGATGACAAAGTCCTTACTTTTATTCCACCCCTTAAATGGAGAGTTAGCGCATAGAAAACAGAGTCATCCACATCTTCATCCCATTCTGGCGGGGCCCAGCGATCACCCTCTTCTTCGTAACCGGAGTTATAGCCAAACATGGTGGACTAATTACAGTGTAGTCACAATAAAACAACCATAGTCCACACGCATACATTTATTTATCGGAAGATTTTATTAATTTAATTGCTTCCAATAATATCATTTCGATCTCCGATAAAACTACTTCTACTTTTTTATCCATAACTTTGATGAGCCTCAACAGCACGCACTTGTTAGGCAGTTTTTACAGAAGCGCTTCGTCTGGGTTGCTTTTCATCAATTGAAAGAATTCATGTATTGAATTTTACCTTAATTCGGGCTCACTTTCTCCTGTGAAATAGTCTATTAGCACTTCACCTTTTTTATTAACTCTGTAGCACCAACAATTTACACAGTAATCCCCAAAAAGTACGCCATACTTAATTGCTCTTTCAATATCCCCTTCAGAGCTATTCTCTTCGAGAATTTCTGTTAACGACCAAAGTTTAAAATGCTCGTCATCCATGCAATCTTTGCCATTAAGTGTACTGTAAAGGGCGAGCAAATCATCAGCGGGTGTTACACCAAATTTTTCGAAGCATTCGGTAATCATTTTTTCATCACACCCAGGATGAACATCGAGCTTCTCTTCAATCCATTTTTCTTTGAATGTTTCAAATATGTTCATGATTGGTGTGCCTAACGCCAACCACAACTACGTAGCGAACTGGCGGGCATTTTGGAACAAAATGCATGCAAGATTGCGGAGTCAGATTGCTGGTTCTTGTTAGGTGCTGACTGCATATACCGCCCATACACTACATTCACACGCATGCGAATCTTCTGGGAACCTCGACTGTATAATATCTCTTACCGACAACGCTGTATTCAGACTAGATATTAGCCCATTATTTTCAATATGATGAGATAGAAGGCCTTCTTCATCTGAGCCCCAGTTGGTCAGAATTGATACATCCCAGTATGAATCAATGACCTCATACCCCAACAAACCTTGCTCAGGTTTAAATTCTTTTTGTACATCTATATCAACCCCAACCAAATCTACGCCAGAAAGACCTCTATATACTTTTAGCGCATGCTGATAACTATTAAGTAGAGAAGGCTTATCTTCGGCAATCAATACATTATCCCAGTCTTCATTGGTGGCCGGCACAAAGGTATCAGCACGTAAAATTCCGTCTACAGAATCAAAACAATCCAATTGAAGTCCACGCGATGATAAATACTTTAACCAAGCTTCACCGTTTTTAGGGCCGAACTGCTCTACGATTTTGAAGTACATATAAGGGCACCTAACGCCAACAACAAACGCCGAGGCGTTTGTTGCATAGGTCGTTTTGTTTATTCTTGTTAGGCATTACTCTCTAACTCTGTCACAAAATTATTGAAACAAGAATGATCAACATGCAGCTTTTCAGAATAGGATAGATTCTTGTGCCTTATATCAATATTCACCGTAAACCAATCAATTTTTGACGGCGTCTCCTCATATAGCCCAAATTCAATATTGAAAACAGACTCATTTGAACCTAATTCCCAGCTGCCAGAAAAAAAGGTATTGGCCAACTCATCTAACGGTAAGTTCAACCAGGCTTTAGCGGTAGACACAAAGCTATCGATGCTTCCCCGTGAAATATCGAAATTGTACCAAGCTAATTCTGCTTCTTTCTGTACTTTCCAACCAATTTCGTTATCGATAAATACATCATTCTGAAATACCAATCGAACTAGCACAGCATCAGCATCAGCATCACTAACGAGGTAGAGTACTTTTCTATTTAACCAATCTCTAAGCTCAGCCATTTACTGACTCCTAACAGTGTACTTCACGTGATTTCGAGTATGCAATATTTTCAGGCATTTCAACACTTTGCACGCTTCAAATAATTCCCTTTTATATCAATAATATAACACAACGTAAACTTCAGGTTGATCAATTTTAATACGCTGAGAAATAGCCATTCTGCATAAGCTGCCTTGCAGGTAAGTTATGCAAACACTTGATCTCTTATTCTTCAAGCACTTACTCATATTTGAGCATCAAAAGAAGCCTACCAGATTTGTGTACTCATAAGGCCTTAGTGTTTCATTTTTCCATTTTTTTACACATAACTGATTATCTAACCGAGCATTTATAGTGGCGATTTTCTTATGGTACTCTGTCCGCTTTGGCTAAGAATCAATGAGTTCGTTAAAATACGTGAATGGCAGGATTAGGGCGAAAGCAGCCTTACCCTTCTACCCCCTAGAGCGCCCGGATAGGTCGATAAACAGTCGCATTTTGAGAACGATCTACCGCCATTCAAGTAAGCGATGTTTTAGTACAAATAGTATAGTTTTACCCACTTCCTCTAATTGTCAATAAGTCCTATATTTCTGCTCAAGCTTTGAGTAACGTTCCGCCATTGTATTTTAAACGTAACACCAGCTCACCGGATGGCTCATGCATTTTCTCTTCTAACAGCTCAAAACCATATTCGGTGTAAAATTCTCGACCAATTGTATTCTTTTTAAAAACTTCCAACTCAAGAATCCCGTGTAGCTCCTGAGCCTTATCCATCATCATTTTTCCTATTTTCTTACCGTGGCAAGTAGGCTGAAGAAATATTGCGCCCACCTCATTCCCAATTAACGCCATAAACCCAACGACATGATCATCAACCTCTACGACCCATGTATCTGCATTGGGTATATACAGCGCAGGAATATCTTTTCTTACCTGCGCAACAAAATTTTTATGCAGAAAGGGATGCGCTAAATTATTGGCACTCTCCCATGCTGCCATCAAATTTGATAGGTCATTGGATTGATACTGCCTAATCGTTGTATTCATGGATATTCCTGCGTTCATTTCATGTAAGTTCAATTTCCATAGCGCTAAGCATACTGATATCCACCGAACGTAGATTGAAAAAAAACGACACTTTTTCAGTATTATTCAAAATCCCCGTAAACATCAATCGTGAGATTTCTCTGTTTTGCATACTCTCCTGGCGTTGAACCAATAGCATTCTTTAAATAACGAATTAAATGTGGCTGATCGCTAAATTCGAATTTGTTGGCTATGTCGACCCAATTAACTGACTCGCCTCCCAGGTTATATAGATAGTTCAATACATCTTCTAGTCGAATCATCGATTGATACTGTTTCAACGTAAGGTTAGTTACCCGTAAAAATGCTCGTTCAATGGTACGCTGGGAACAATGTAGAGCCTTTCCAACCTGGGCGATGGGCACATCCGCAAGCTTAGGTACAGCGCGCCGTATAAGAGCACTGTGCTTATCCTCATGACTACCTAACAACCAAGGCAAAAGGTATTCATCCAGGGTATTACCAGCCTGCTCCGGATATTCCACTGCTTGCGCTAATAGGCCAGACACATCAAATGACACTGATGGGATCAGTTCATTGATACAAACATCAACAACGTTATCTAGATTAATTTGAGGTGAAATATAATCTAATGAATACAGCGCACCCACTTGAAATTTAATCCCTATTATTAGAAAAGGTTGTGAGTGATCCATCAAAAACGTCTTTTTATGCGGAAACAGCCAATGACTTCCACTACCTTTTATCTGGGATTCGCCTTGGATGTATTCGTACTTTTGCTCGTCAGCGGCAAGAATTAAATGGGCGGCCGGGTTAGGGTTCAATTTAGGATGCTCATTACCGATATCATCATGTTCTTTTTCAAGAAACCAGTAACATTCAACGTACTTAGCTACATACGGATTGCGAGGTAGAAGCTTCCAATTTCTCATTGATACGTCGATTACCTTTTTCTTGTTATAGGGTATACGAACCTTCCCAATATCATTACAGATAATAGATTATTCGAATAGGTTATGGGGATCAATAAAGCCCACATAAAGATGCAGGCACCATCATCCCTAAGCCATCTAAGTGAGCCATGCTCACAAACAGGGTGAAATTACACCCTATTTGATAAAAAACCCACATTTATCGGTGGATCTATCCGTGTTAAAGGGATACATTGAACAAAATCACTAATGAGCAGGGCTCACTAATGGGCATAGAAACAACACCACCAAGCAGAACTCGCCAACCAAAGGCCGTACGAGAATCGGATATTTTGGCCGCAGCTTATCGTATTTTTTCCGAAAAAGGCTACGAGAAAGCGGCAATGAGCGAAATCGCAAAAGGCGCAGGGGTCGCGGAAGGAACCATCTACAAACACTTTTCCAACAAGCAAGACCTCCTTGCACGCGTTATCGCAGGCTTCTACAAAAAATTAATCGATAACACAGAAAACAGCCTTATAGGCACCAAAGGCATTGAAAACCAATTGCGCGCCGTGATTGCTAGGCATATTCATACATTTTTTGAAGACATCGGGCTGTGCCGCCTACTACTCCAAGAGGTTCGCCCTCTAAATAACTACCCTCACTCAGAAATGCATCAACTCACTCGTCGCTACAGTGAGATCTTATTGAGGGTCATTCAAGAAGGCATAACCACCAAAGAAATCAGAGATGACATATCCCCAAAAACGATACGCGATATGATTTTTGGCTGCCTAGAGCATGCAGGCTGGAACGTTCTTACCACGAATGCTCCCCCCATTGACCGGGACAAATTAACCAACGAAATTATCACCATCACCCTCAATGGATTAGCTCCACCAGCAACAGAACCTGCGGACTTTGATCGCAACTTACAAAGGCTAGAGCAACTTGTAAATCGCCTAGAAAATAATTAACCATTTCATATGGAACCAGTCATGACCTCTCAACTAAATTCGACAAAAAACACCTTCTTAGAGCAAGTAGGCATTGAGCACCCGATTATCTGTGGCGCCATGTATCCATGCAGCAACCCCGAGCTTGTCGCCGCAACATCAGAAGCTGGCGGCATAGGCATTATCCAACCCATTGCCATGGTTTACGCCCATCAACACGGCTTTCGAGAAGGCCTAAAACTCATCAAACAATTGACACAAAAGCCGGTGGGCCTAAACGTTATTGTCGAAAAATCGGTAAGTGCCTATGAAGAGCGGATGAAACTCTGGATGGATATAGCGCTAGAAGAAGGTGTACGTTTTTTCGTAACCGCACTTGGAAACCCTCAATGGGTTGTAGAAAAGGCTCACGCAAAAGGCGGCATCGTTTATCACAATATAACCTCTCGTAAATGGGCAAAACGCGCATTAGAAGCCGGTGTTGACGGATTAATCTGTGTTAATAGCGGCGCAGGTGGCCACGCAGGCACGCTCACAGCGAAGCAGCTTTATGAAGAAACCAAGGATCTTGGCGTCCCCACCCTGTGCGCGGGAGGCATTGGAGACGAACACGACATGACAGCCGTGTTAGAACTCGGCTACCAAGGCGTTCAATTAGGCACGCGTTTTATAGCAGCCAAAGAATGCAACGCTCATAGCGATTACAAAAATGCCATTGTTGACGCAAATGAAAGCGACATTGTATTAACCGATAAAATATCGGGCGTACCTTGCGCTATTATTGAAACCGAATCAGTTAAAAAAATGGGGGTAAAAGCGGGACCCATTGCCCGACGACTTCTTAAAGGCCGAAAAACAAAACACTGGACTCGCACCTACTACGCCGTTCTTTCCATATGGAAATTTAAACGTTCTGCAAAAGAAGGCATGGGGTACAAGGACTATTTCCAAGCAGGAAAAAGCGTTGAGCGAATAAGCAACGTAGAGTCAGTCGCCAAGATCATGGAACGCTTTTCTCGCGCCCTTCCGAATAAAGAAAATACAGAGAAAAAAACAGCAAACAGTAGACACCAAACTGAAGGAGCAACCAATGACGCTTAAGACGCCACCCAATAGCTTCCAAGCAAAACCAGGTCAACGGGTTCGAATATCCGAGTTTGCAGAAAACCCCTTAGAAGGCGTAGAAAAAAACCTAACCATTGAAGAGCAAACCCCTCCAGACCCAAGCGCCTTAAAAACACGTGATGTAATCATCGCCGTTAAAAGCTCCTCTGTTGGCTGGGTAGACCTTCTGATGACCAGCGGCCAGTATCAACATATGCCACCGCTCCCCTACACACCCGGACTTGAATATAGCGGAGAGATAGCCTGGACAGGCAACGATGTTGACCCCTCTCAAGCAAAAGTAGGTGACAGGGTACTCGTAGACGGATTTGTTGCTGGGCCTCGCTCACCAGGTGACTATCAACAATACGGTGGCTTTGCATCTTATGCCGTTGCTCCCGTCGAGGCCATCCGTACAATTCCCGATGGATTTTCATATGATCAGGCATGTAATCTACTTGGCAGTTACGAAACCGCTTACCACTGCCTTATCGCTTGCGGCCAACTTCAAGCCGGCGAGACCGTACTCATTCACGGTGCTTCTGGGGCAACAGGTCTTGCCGCCGTTCATATTGCAAAAATATTAGGTGCCACCGTTATCGCCACCGGGCGTTCAGACGAAAAGCTTAATATTGTAAAAGAGCAAGGCGCAGATCACGTCATTAACTGCAGGGCCGCTGAGGGAGAAAAAGGCGTTAGTCGTTTTCGTGACGAAGTAAAAGCGCTCACCAACGGACGCGGGGTTGATGTTGTATACGATGGTGTTGGTGGTGATATTTCATTAGAGAGCATGCGTTGCGTAACGTTTGGCGCCCGCTTTCTTGTTGTCGGTTGGGCATCAACCCCTTTTGTTGCAAAAGGCAAAGGCCAGAGAGGCGCACCTAATGCTAATATGCTGCCGACCAATCTTATTATGATGAAAGGCCTAAAAGTACTGGGCTGCCCAACCGTCATATCCACACAACATGACGCCAGCATTCGACCAGAACGACTACAAAAAATAATGGAATGGGTAGAAAGCGGTATTCTTATTCCCCATGTTTCTCACACATTCCCGCTAGCCAATATCAAAGAAGCCTTGAAAGCAAAATGGACCGGCGAGATTATTGGGGGCTGTGTCGTGCACCCTCCTCAATTGTAAATCGCTAAAAATCATCGCAAAGAGGTACCATCATGGAATTTACGCCAGAACATAATCAGATTAGAGAAACCACTCGAAAGTTCGTGGAGAACGAAATCAATCCACACATCATCGAATGGGAAAAAGAAGGTCGTTTCCCCGCTCATGAACTGTTCAAGAAGCTAGGAAATATCGGTCTACTAGGAATCCACAAACCCGTTGAATATGGCGGCATGGGGTTAGATTATTCCTATAATTTGGTGGCAGTAGAAGAACATGGTCGTGCCATCGGTGCAGGCGTACCCACCGCCATTGGCGTGCAAACAGACATGGCCACCCCAGCTCTTGCACGCTTTGGTAGCGACCAACTTAAAAGGGAATTCTTAGCACCCGCAATCGCTGGAGACATGGTTGCCAGTATCGCCGTCACCGAACCTCACGCGGGCTCTGATGTCGCTAATATAAAAACCACTGCCAGAAAAGATGGCGATGACTATATTATCAATGGCAGCAAAACGTTTATCACTAATGGAAATCAGTGCGACTTTTTTACTCTGTTATGTAACACCAGTGACGGAAACCCCCACCAAAACAAATCACTCATCATCGTACCGGCAAATCTCCCAGGCGTAGACCGCAGCACCTCACTTAAAAAAATGGGACTGCTATGCTCAGACACCGCAACAATATTTTTTGACGACGTACGTGTTCCCCAATCCCATTTAATTGGGGCCGAAGGCGCCGGATTCATTATGCAAATGCAACAGTTCCAAGAAGAACGGCTCTACTGTGCAGCTGGATCCTACCCAACGCTTGAAAATATTATTGAAGAAACCATTAGCTACACTCAAGAGCGCATGGCTTTTGGAAAACCCATTATTGCAAACCAGGTAGTACAACATAAATTAGTAGAGATGATGACAGAAGTCGCATCACTAAAAGCTTTAACCCACGAAGCATGTGCTGCCTACATCAGAGGGGAAGATGTTACTGTTCTCGCCTCTATGGCGAAATTAAAAACTGGAAAACTGGTACGTACAATTCCAAGCGACTGCTTACAATACTGGGGAGGCGCAGGTTACATGGAAGATAATATCGTTGGGCGCGCCTATAGAGACACAAGAATTGTCGCCATCGGTGGCGGTGCCGATGAAATCATGTGTGGAATAATTGCCAAATTAAAAGGGCTCAACCCAAGATAGTGCTGCGTAAAACTAGGTAACCGCTCCAGAAGATTCACACAACTCTGCGGCCGCAACAATTACAGACCTTAAACAGGGGCTCTGGCGTCCATCTAACTCAGCGGTGAGTCAACCTGCAGTAATTTGCTAGGTCCCGACATGGTTTTTAAATGTGCAAATAACTATCGCTCTTTACGAAAAAAAGGCATCATTGTTCGAAAAACCAACGATGTAATTATCGCCTCGTTTTACATCGATCAGAAAATGGATCTGCTTTACGCAGACAGAGACTTTAGACCTTTTACTGAGCATCTCGGCTTGATATCAAGCCTACACGAAGACATAACAATGCAACACCAGAGGCAAACCGTTGCGACGAAAGCGCGAAGGTATTGACTGCTGTGTGCTTGGACTTGTTAGACGCTTGTTGCGGAGATATAAACATTTAATTTATTGCCATCTAGATCCCTAAAGTAGCTACCGTAAAAATCGCCATTACCTCTGTAACCTGGGTCTCCCTCGTTAGCCCCGCCAAGACAAATTGCTTTTGCATGAGCTAAATCAACAATCTCTTTAGAACAAACTTTTAGAGCGACCATTCCTCCATTACCAATCGTTGCATCACTTCCATCAAATGGCTTTACTACACATAAATCTGGTACATCTCTAGAACTACTCCAAGCGGCTATGCTACATAAACTGCCTTGTAGAGATTATGGAAACTTATATCTGTGAGCTCCGCATATGACCATATTGCCCATGCCGGACCCTCAAGGAAATTATAAAATTGGGGCTTCTAATACCCTTTAGGTTGTCTTTGGGTAATGGATTATTATCAAGAGAAATAGTCGCTACTTTAACAACAAAAAAATACAACAAATTGTAGGATCTGGACTGGCACTTATCGCGGGGCAGTAGCACGCTCTTCTTACTTGCATTTGGCTAATATTAACGATTACACTACCGCCATAATTATAAAGTTTTGGCTTTTTATCTTAGCCAACAATAAATATAAGTGGTTTGAGCAATGCACCCAAAATCCTCTCTATACCTGTGGGACCAACGCACCCTTTATATTGGCGAAGCATTTGATCTCACTTGTATTACCCCCGCGGCATCAATATTGGTTTACTGCATAGAAGGAACAATGGCAATTACTGCGGAGGGCGCCAGCAAGGAAACTATTACGCGATCTGCCCTTATCCCAGCGGGAAAGCCTTTTAGCGCGGCCTCAGACAGCAAGCGTATTTGTATTTGTTTTCTCGATCCTTATGGAGAAGATTTTTACCAGTGCAAGCAATTCATGGGGAACTTCACAGATGGCATTTACTTTGACAGTAACAATGAAAGGCATCAAATTAAATTGTTGGAGGATATCTATTCTAAAAAACTCCCAGAGGATATTGCATATAAAAAAATGGTGGAACTCTTTTTCCTACACTCGAAGGTAAGTAAGGAAGAGCGCCGTGTTGACGATCGAATTGTAAAGGTCGTTGAATTCATCAAAACTAACTTTTCGGAAAATCATTCAAACCAATATTTGGCAGACCTCGTCGGCATGTCAGATGTTAATTTACGTCGAACATTCAAGAAGACAACTCAAATCCCAATTCGGCGTTATCGATTATGGCATCGACTATTTGTCACCGCCAACCTGATGGTATTAGGCTATACCTTAACTGATGCCTCGATTGCGGCAGGATTTTCTGACTCTTCCCATTTTAATCACACTTTTAGAAGTATGCTGGGCATAAACCCTTCGTTTGTCCTAAAGCGTGCTCAAAGCATCTGCATTTTTGCACCACATATAAATAACCGTTTGATTGGAGAGCTATTGAACCTACGAACACCCGCGTAATTGTGTAATAAGCAGACCCTCATTATTCAATGTTGCATGATTTGGATTTTCAATTGGATAACCTTTATGAATACAGCAACACTAACAGCTTATCGGTGCATTTAGCGCCCTAATGTACAACTCTGTAAAGATATATAAAATACCCGTTTTTTATCCGATACCAACTGTGCTTAGTGACAAGGGATTAGAACGTATATCTGAGCTAAACCACCTGATTCTAATTGGTAAATATGATCAATTGTATTCTGTGAAAAAAGGCTATTAACCGCTTGGATAAAGTGACACCAAAGATTGAGGTACAAACCTTATCAAGCGGCGGACATTCATTTATTAGATCACTAATTTCCACCACTAATAAATCATTTTTCAGCATAAACAATGAGCGAAAAACTTAGCTGATATTTTATTGAGTACGATTCGCCAGTTATTCCGAGGAAATCCTTATTCTGAATCAATAACATCAACCAGCCTTATCTTGCCTCAGGCACCTGAGAACATATAGCACACCATGTATTTATGTAAAACATTAATCCGAACGACTATAACAAATCAGATTTAAGTTCGTACAAATCCCCACTTGCCGTGTCCATACTAGAGGCAGAGTAGCTCAGCCCATTAGATGTACGTATAACGTTTGGCAAAGTCATGTCACCAAAACCCGATGTAGACCCAGAAAAATTCTCTGAAGTTAAATCAGAATATAAATCTACATAACCCTCTACGCCATTATCTGTACGATCCTCCTGATAGAAATCGATAGTGTTACTTTCGTCCTCCGCCCTTACTCTAGATACAACAGAAGAAGAACGGTAACCCCCACTATCATCCTCGAGATACGTCGTACCGGAACTTTCTGTATATTCTAAGCAGTAGACATCAAATTCTTTACCTGCTGCATTAACCTCTCCAATGGGCGATGATACATCACTTCGAACTTTGTAAGCTCGATAGTTCGAATACACCTCATTACTGACGTAATGGCCTTGCCAGTCGCTTCTATTCTCGTTTACATAGAACCGCCCTGCTGAAAGCTCTCTGTTGTTAACGATAGAGACCACAACATCAACATTGGAAGTGAGAAGTTCATCAAAACCGACCGGAACCGTAAAACTTGAAAGGCCTTGATCCAGGTGGTAGACACTTGAACCCCCTCCTCTACAACGTTTTACTGAAATCGTATCAATACTCTCCTGAAAAATACGTACTACATTGGAGTGTTTTGTACTTGAGGAAAACTCGTAATTTCTATCTCTATCTTCAAGAGTAGAAGTACCACTCTCGTCATATAAAACGAGCCAAACACCCGTTAAATCATCAGCCTCCACATGCTCAATTTGACGCTGTAGGGCCGAATCATCTACTAACTCGACATCACTACCACTACCACTACCACTCGAGCCGCAACCCACAAGCAACAGCGACGTTACCGCGCAAGCTGAAAGGTTACATAAAATACTGAATGGCGTTTTTTCTAATGTAAGCACAATGAAAAGTCCTTTTTATTTACTACAATTTTTACAAACCATAGTGCCACAATTCGACAACTTTTTATATTGATTTATAAGCCAATCTCAGATCGTATTATAAAACCCCCGATTTATAGGCCGATAAGACAATAACTGCGAATAGGCAAGATACACGACACTCTCTTGCTGCAATCATTTTTGCATCTGAACGTCCGCTTTTTCGCATTCATACTCTCCACTTGAAATAGCTCAATCGGCCGCTTCATAAACTCTACGGACTTTCCAGATACCATGCACTCTACCTTTCAACCCGATTGGAAAGTTATGCTTTCACAGGAACCTAGCCTTAATTTCAGAACTAGGCACCATACATACACTTTTTTTACCGAACCATTTGTATCTATTTTTCGCTATGGTTGAATAGACTTTATTTCTAATAGGCTTCGGTACCGCCTTGGCATAACGTAGCAACCTCCAGGGCCCACTTAAATCCTCAGCAATCTCTAAACCTGCATCACTATGTGTGAACACCTTACCGTTCTTTATAAGGATCACTGTTTCATCTTCGACTGCGTCTACTTCATACCGCTTTTGAATTTCTTTTCCTACAGGGGACTGAGCCGAAACGAACTTAAATTTTGCTTCCGGATCCCTCGCAATGATAAATGCAACAGAGTCCTCACAGAGGTTGCATACGCCATCAAATACAACGACTGGCTCTTCACATGTATTCATACTCTCACTCCGACCTAGACATGACGTATTATTAAGTCTCCACCCCCCTACCGTACCACGAAAACCTTTGGTGGACTCCTTTCATAGGCGATCCAATGTCCCATTATTTTGGTTTGCATAAATATCTAAGCGGTGAAATGATGGAACAATAAAAACACCTGCATGCAAGAATTTCGGCAAAGGGAAACATCAAAAATGAGTACTCCGGACAAACCAACTTCGGCAAAGGTAGATATTTCCCACTGGACCGTATACCGATCCAAGATTTCATATTTTAGTGGCAAGCTAGAAGCCTATCTCAAGTATAAAGAAATCCCCCATTCTATAACTAAAATCGACAGACATGTTTTCAACACCATCTATAAGCATACAGGTGTGAAGAAAATGCCCGCCATGGAATCTGATACTGGCACTTGGTTATTTGATACAACACAAGTGATTGCATGGTTGGATAAGCTATACGGAGGTGTGCCTGTACTACCTGACGACCCTGCACTTGCCTTTACAACCTTACTCATCGAAGACTATGGCGATGAATGACTGTGGCGCCCTGCCATGTGGTGGCGATGGGTTCCAATGGGTAGTCGTCGCACCCTTGGCTGGACTATTGGCAACGAGATTATTGACGAAAAAATCGGCCGTGTCGCTGGCTGGGCATTTGCAAAACGCCAACAACAAGAATGGCTTTGGGATGACGGCGTTAATAAAAAAAATGAAAACAAGGTCGGCGTTCTTTTCACAGGACAACCACGAAACTAGCCATCACGTAGAGACAATTGACAAAAAAGTAATGTTTCAATACAAAAGTCACTCACTCGAAGTATAACTTCTGAATCCATTTGTATACTTTTTGAAAAAACCATTGAAATATTGATCATTCTGCCTCAAAAGCCAATGTGCTTTATCGTGCTCTTACATCATAATCTAGCACTGTCCATACTAACAATGATATAGGGTTTACTTATTATGAAAGAAATAAAAACCGAGATTACTATCAACGCATCGAAAGAGAAAATATGGGCAGTGCTCTCCAACATTGATAACTATGGCGATTGGAATGACATCATCACTAACGTAAAAAGCTCCTTGCAAGTAGATAGAGGATTTAGGTTTAAGATAAAAGTTTTTGGGCTTACTGTCCCGATGGTAGCCAAAGTTCATCGAGCCGATGAAAATCGATACTTGGGGTGGGGAAATGATTATCAATCATGGATAAAGGTAATACTTGCCGCTCATCACTATTTTGAGATTATCGAAATATCGGACTCACAATGCAAATTTGTACATGGCGAGCAATTCTACGGCGTTGTACCTTTTGCCCTATGGCCAACTATCAGGATGATGGGGAAAAGTTACGATACATTTAATGAGAATTTGAAGTTAACCGTCGAGAAATAATACCGCAAGGATTTATAGAGTTTACGGACTACCTCAATAGTTCTCTCCTTATTAGAGTCAACAATCCCCTTTTCGTTTTGCAGATATATTCTCTGCATTTTTGTTTATCGAGGGGATTGCCTCTATTGATTTACACTACATGCAAACCACGCTCTAAATAAAAACGTTATGATGTCATAACACTAAACGCTTATACGACCTTTTAAATATTGCACTGCTGTACCTGATATTAAGACTCTATCGCCTTTTACCGTACAGTGCAGGACTCCGCCACGCTCCGAAGCTTGATAAGCAACCATGTCCTTTTTGTTGAGACGATCCGACCATAGTGGCGCTAAACCTGTATGTATCGAACCTGTAACAGGATCTTCATCACCACCATTTGCGGGCCAGAAATACCTAGAGCTGAAATCATAGTTTTCCGATGACGATTCAGATGTTACTACTACATCATAAGGTGCTAACTTTTTTAGAATTTCATTATCACAGATCACTTCCGTAACATTGCTCTCAGAGGGGTATACGACAAAATATGCTTGATCGTTTCGATACACCTCAGACGGACTTACGGATAAACCAACCTTCAGAGCATTTGGTATAGATTCCACTTTCTCAGGCTTAGTGTTAGGAAAATCCATTTGAATGTGGCCAGATTTAGTTTTTACAACCGACAACTTGCCTACTGCTTTAGCTGAAAACTCAATAACGCGTACTTCAGGATTTTTTCCAAACAATACAAAAGCAGACGCTAGAGTAGCATGACCACAAAAAGCAATTTCTGTCATTGGAGAAAACCAACGAATGTCATATGAGTGATTATCATATTTAACGAGAAATGCCGTTTCTGAAAGATTGTTCTCCGAAGCAATTGATTGCATCATATTATCTGAAAGCCAGCTATCCGTAATTATTACAGCAGCGGGGTTACCTTTAAAAACTGAATCAGTAAAGGCATCTATTACATCTATTTCTAATTCCATTTTATACTCTTAGCTTATTAAGCATTATTCCATCACGCATTTAAAGGACATTTCGCTATTTCTATATTCTGATTACGTATTTCTTGGTGCGAACATAATAATGGCCATACCAATTAGTGCAACTGAAGCACCAACAATATCCCACATTGTAGGTTTAACGCCATCAACTCCCCAAAGCCATAGCATTGCAACAAAAATATATACCCCGCCGTATGCTGCATAAACGCGACCCGCAGCTTCTGGGTGAAGAGACAGTAGCCATGCAAATAATGCAAGACTTGCAGAAGCAGGGATCAAAAGCAATACACTCTTATCTTGCTTGAGCCAAAGATATGGTAAATAACAACCAACAATTTCAGCGATAGCCGTAATAATAAAAAGTGCGATTGTTTTTAATTCAAACATAAGACTCCTTCACTTCAACTCAAGGCGCATTATACTAACACCACTAATTTATAGCTATCACAGTGCGGCTAGAAAGCGGTTGCTCCACTTGTTACGTTACGTCACTGTTTTGTTCCACAACAACATTCACCAACCGTCTTACTATTGGAGAGACCAAAATAATGGTAGGGAATGCTACAACAAATGCAAAAACCCACGATTTCAACCAGATTAAGATTATTCCTTCCACCAACCCTATGTTGAAAACACTAATTACCAATGACATTATGCATGACATTAATAAAGACATGAAAAATGAAAATACATACGCTGTATATTTTTTGGGAATCAATTGAACCTCCTATTTATAACGATTTCATCATGTGAAACTCTGACCTCACCCTCGATATTATCAAGGGTGTACTCGACCGCACTTCGTACATCAACCCACGTTGTTTCTGCGTACGATAAACGAATAATCCTGGAGCGTAATGCCTCTACTTTTGCTCCCTTGTAATGTTCAACAGCTCTGCATTCGTAGGATATTCTTCAAGTAATTCAACAAGCTTTCTGGCACCCTCTACAGGCTTAAGGCTGGTAAGCCCCCTTCGTAAAGCTCTTACACTTCCAATATCTTTTGTATCTAAAAGAAGCTCCTCTCGACGCGTGCTGCTTTTGGTAATATTTAGCGCGGGGAAAATTCGCTGATCAGCAGCCTCCCGTGATAACACTATCTCCATATTACCCGTACCCTTAAACTCTTCAAATATCACCTCGTCCATCCGGCTTCCCGTATCAACAAGTACCGTCGCTAGAATGGTAAGCGACCCACCATTTTCAATCTTTCTAGCAGCGCCAAACAGTTTTCGTGGTATTTCCATAGCTCTAGCATCAATTCCGCCTGACATCGTGCGACCGCTGCCCTTTCCCGACGCATTATGTACTCGTGTAAGCCTGGTAAGAGAATCAATGACAATCATTACATCTTTACCTTCGCCAGCCTCCCTGCGGGCTGTGTTAAGAAGGTTATTGGCCACCCGTACATGTTGATCATAGCTTTCATCCGTGGACGAGGCATGTACTTCTGCCGGCACACTGCGCTTAAAATCAGTTACCTCTTCCGGACGTTCATCAATGAGTAACGCATAGAGTTTTATCTCCGGATATGCTGTGCCCACCGACTGACAAATATGTTTTAAAATGGTTGTTTTCCCTGAGCCTGGTGGTGCCACAATCAAACCTCGCTGCCCCATTCCGATTGGCGAGATCAAATCAATCGCACGCACAGTGTGTTCCTGAGAACCTAATTCTAAACGAATGCACGGAGAAGGGTGGATGGCTACGCCATTTAAAAAACGCTGTTGCGGATCATCATGAGATGTATCCGCGACCACCTCATCAACTTGTTCGGAATCTTTATTTTTATTAACCTTCAAACTTAATATTTTTCTCGTCATGATATCGTTTTTTCTCTAAAGGATTAATTATTTCTGTACGTTTTTACCACAACGTGACGTGCTACTTATCAACCAGTGTCGTCACAACCTGAGGGTTATTGTGTAACGTCCGATGTACTGGGCAACGCTCTGCGATTTCCATCAAACGAGATCTTTCTGAATCGCTCAACGGTCCGATCAATTGAACCTTGCGAATCAGCGCCTCAATCTGCGTATTTTGTTCTGCAGCTTTCCCCGCATCCTCCAAATAATTACGCTCATGAGATAAGGAAACCTCCACATGCTCTAGCGGAATCTTCTTATGGTTGGCATATAGACGAATAGTCATCGCGGTGCAGGTACCTAACGCAGCCAATAAATGCTCATAAGGATCTGGTCCTGTGTTTTGCCCGCCCACTTTAGTCGGCTCGTCGGCAAACCAGTGGTGGTGATCGGTGAAAACTTCCTGCTGAAATTTATGATCAAGTTCGCTGACCAGAACATGTCCAGCCTCAAGAGTCCGTTGGGATATTTTAGCCACCGGAATATATCGGCTAGCCCACCCGGAAATCGTTTGCGCGACATACTCACTATCTATTGACTTTGATAACAGATGATCGGCGGTGTCCAGGCTGACGAAACTTTTTGGGTGCTTGGCAGCCTTATAGATTTTTTCGGCATCCGAGATATCTACCGTTGCGTCAACGGGGGAATGCAATACCAGCAAAGCCTTTTTCAGGCCCTGAATATGCGTTGTCGTTTGGTTACGTAGATCATCCAAGAATTGTTTTTTTATGGTGAACTCACGTGTACCCAAGCTGACCTTCGCCTGTCCACTTGTTTCAATTGTATCGAGATGAGCATTAAAATTGTGTATAACATGACTTGCTTCAAACGGAGCCCCAATGGTCACCACTGCTTTAACCTCCGGGAGCTGTGCCGCCATCGCTAAAACAGCGGCTCCACCGAGGCTGTGCCCGATTAATAATTGAGGGGCCTGATAATGTTGTTCGAGAAAACCTGCCGCTGACAACAAATCCTCGATGTTAGATGAAAAGTTGGTATTGGCAAAATCGCCGTCGCTATTTCCTAAGCCGGTAAAATCAAATCGAAAAACGGCGAAGCCCTGCTGCACAAGAAATCGACTAATACGCGAGGCTGCCGCAATATCCTTACCGCAGGTAAAGCAGTGAGCAAACAACACATAGGCTCGAACTGTCTGATCTGGCTTTTCAAGCAAACCAGCCAGATTTTGCCCTTGACTTGGAAATTCAACTTTTGTTCTCATCGACTCTACCCACCATTTGTAATATGCATCTAGTTGATATCAAAATATTAACCCACCATGAGGGAAACACCTAACAGGGAACCAAGCAGGCACCCAAACTAACCAGCCGTTGTACCACTGAGCGACCCGACGGAAGAGGCGAATCTCATCACTTATTGCTTACCTCGACAAACCGCCCAAATAGCGACCTTTATTACTTGAAATTTCCGTCATTCAAGTATTGTCTATGACATTTGTCATATTGTAATCGCTGAATGGTATATGCAAAATGCCTCTCGCATGTAGGTGTACCGATGTTGCGTGCTCAGATGAATTTCAGTCTCAACTAGGAAAGCAATAAAATGAACAAAAAACAACCCATAACGACTCGCATTAGAAAGAGAATAACCGTGCATCGATCATTATTATCCATTTTATTCGTCGCGTTTCTGCTAACGGGCTGCAAAAACGTAATCATTGAGGAACCACAACAGAATAGCGTTCATTCTGATACGCCCTCTGAATTCAGAATTAAGTTTTCTGAAAGTGCTGATTTATCGGAACTAACCGTACTGTTGAACGGATCTGATGTATCTGATTCATTTGAGATCATTGATGGGTTTGGATATGCAACAGGTGAATCACTTAACGAATATTCTGTAAGTGGTCAAAATATTATAGAGGTGGAAAAACCATCCGGTGCTCTCCCTACATTATTCATTATTGATCGAGAGGGACCTGTTGCCCATATTACTTTTGTAGAGGGGACTACAAATCTTACCATTGAAGGCTATGTGGAAGATGATATCGGTATAGAATCACTTTCAGTTAACGGGATACCTGTCACATTAGATGCAAACAATGATTTTTCTATTAACGTGGAAAAAACCATCACAAATAGTGCCTTTGATATTGTAACGTTTGATGCGGTAGACTTATTTGGACGAGAGAGTTCAACAACGTATGCCCACCCTGCCTTGCCTGAAAAATCCGCCATGCTTCCGAATACACTGAGTGTCAGTTTGACTGATTTCGGCATTAATTACTTAATTGATAACATCGCCGAACCCCTTATTGAAACCCTAGATTTAACGAATGGGCTAAACAATAGCGAGTTGGCTTCTATTAATGGTAGTGTCGGCTACGCCAGCGTAGTGTTAAATAGCGTCACTCACGGTACTCCTAATTTATCGCTGGATACTCTCGCCAGGGCTGAGAGTGGCGCCATCCGAACCGAAGTTGGCGTGCCAACGATAACGATTTCTGTGACCGCCTCTGCTGGCACTCACCCAATTATAACACCTGATATACCCGGCGTGGATCTGCCGTGGCCTCTACCTGATATCCCACCGATCAATATACCGGATATTCCAGGGACTAACATTAACGTAACGGCTTCGCCAACATTGAACAATGTTCGATATCAGACCACGGCAAATCTGTTTCTCGTCAATAACGTATTGGATGTTAGCTTAACCGATTCGTCGCTGCTTCTAGGATCATTTGATTTATCTGCCTTTAGCGCGTTGAATAGTATATTTAGCCAATTGAATTTTTCGTTGGCGAATGTACTTGAAAATTTCATTGAAGATGCAATAGAGAATGAACTGCCTGGTCTTATGCCAGATATTATCGCACCATTGTGGGTGGAAACGGATTCACAGGGTGACATTTCAGGCAAGCTGTTTGGTACCGATGTTGACGTTTCTAAACTCATTACCCAAGAAGATAGTTTTGATTTTACTCTCGATACCAATATCGTTCCGCTCTCTTTGGATGGAATCCCCGATGCATTGGGGTCCGTGTACAATGCATCAACATTACCCTCATTAGATGGCACTACACCCAATGGAGAGAGCTATCATGCTGCTGTCGTAATCTCAGAAGCATTGATAAATCAAACATTGTTGGCAGCTCATTACAACGGATTAACGCATGTGACTGTAAGTGCTGAAGCCAGTGAGTTAGGGGGAATTGATAACATAGACGTTTTATCGTTAGAATCGGGTGATACTATTTTATTGTCAATAGCTCCACTGGAACCCTCTGCAGTCGCTTTCGACGAAATTGATGGCGCTATGCTGGATTTATCGGTGCCATTAATGAATGTATCAATTTCAAAGAAGCGAGGTGATGTTATTAGTCCGCTGTTATCGGGTACCGCTACACTGTCAGCACCAATGGAATTCTTCTTCAAAGATGGTAAGAGTTTATCGACTAAGATAGAGGGAATCCCCGAGGTGTCTTTCAGTAGCCTGGTTATAGGTGAATCTATACAGTTGCCAACGGGTTTGCCTCAGGCATTGTTAGATTACCTGATTGTGAAAACCATTCCTTCACTGACAGCGGGTATCGATATCATTCCTTTACCTGAATTTTCCGGATACAGAATAGGTTCGCCGACGATGTGGCTTACCGATGGTAATCCCGCATTCTTGGTTGTGGCTGGGGATCTTGAGAAAACGAATTAAACGTAACGTGTTTTAAAAGCGTGTGTTTATTGGCTTTCAGTGTCATTCAGATGCTGAAAGCCAATTCCAATGCTGATTATCCACGCAAGGTTTCCCTCCCTCTTCTACGCAATTGAATTTATTCATAAACCTGATGACTTAGTAGATGCATAACGTTGACAGCGCTACGCTTACTGACATATTTCAGCAAGCACCCCATTGGTTAGTTCTGTTAAATCATCAGGGTTCAATTCTATTTCCAACCCTCTACGACCAGCACTAACGTAAATCGTAGAATAGCTTTTAGCAGACGAATCAATGATAGTATTGAGCCGTTTCTTCTGCCCAAGCGGGCTTACCCCTCCGATAACATATCCTGTGGAACGCTCTACATCAGACTTGTCCGCCATAGAAGCCTTCTTTGCAGCGGCAGCCTTGGCGATGAGTTTCATACTTAGCTTAGATGAAACCGGAATTACCCCTACAGCTAACGCCTTATTATCGAGAATCACGACTAAGGTTTTGAAAACTCTTTCGGCAGGCACACCCATTTTTTCGGCGGCCTCAAGTCCATAGGACTCACTTGATTCATCATGAGAGTACTCATGTATCGTATGTGCAATTTTATTCTTCTTGGCTGCATTGATTCCGGGTGTCATTTCGACTTCGTACCTCCAACACGTTAAGCAATTTCTCGTCATTTTACCCTCAATGAAACATTCATTAAACCTGCATATTGTACATACTTCTACAATATTGCCTCATCACAGCCCGTTAGGATAAATAAGTGTTTTCCCTTCTGAGGTATTTGAACTGTACTCAGAAAAATTATCCATTAGGGAGGTAAGATTAACGCGTCGTTGAATATTAACCGTTGAATGCTTTGCAAAAAAAGCTTGGATGCTATTCATTACGAGCATCTTTCGAACGAAAGATAAACCTTCAAACCATCGCATCACTGAAAATCCTGTTATTCGTTGCCCACGGCCGGCTATCAAATCCAACCCATCAAATTTCATGTCCTGATCCGACAAACGCCCGTACAGTACAAGTTCACTTCCGCCTGGCATCGCGCTAAGCAATTGACGGCTTTGCTCTCCCGCAACGGCATCGAGTGAGATCGTTGCGTTCAAGCGCCCACACAATTCTGCAAGCTGGTCATCAAAGTTCAGATTTGTACTATCTAACACATATTTTTCTCCCGCTTTGTGCAACGATTCTGCCTGCCTTATTGAGCGAACAATATTGATAAGAGGAATTTTCCTACTTTTCGCCAAGGTGCGGATCAATAATCCCAGTTCTCCTGCTGAGGCATTTTGCACCAACGCCCTATGCCCTCCTCTTTTAACACGCTCCATCAAACCCCAGGCTGTCGTTGGATTAGCCAATAGATTACAACCTGATTCAAAACTAATCTGTTTTGATAAGGGCAAACAAAGCATCGCATCCGTCAAAAGGTATTGGGACCAGGGCCCATCCCCATCGCTTAACCCGGCACAACAAACGCGTTTGCCAAGCATGACGTTGGCGACCAAACCTCCACCAGAGGCAATCACTATCCCACTGGCCACCATACCCGGTACGACAGGCAGTGGTTTTTGTTGAATATAACGCCCACGAACAAACATAACATCAGCGGGGTTTAAAGGAGCAACCTCAACTTTGACCAATACCTGACCTCTACGCGGAACGGGGATAGATTTCTCTTGAAGACTAAAGCGAGGTTTATCCGATTGTTCTTCTAAAACAACAGCTTGCATTACATTCATCTCAAATTCCCAATATTTTTATCTGGGATAAACCTTAGCGCTCCGCTATCATCAAGGCCATGGAATTACCGAGAACTTAGTGTTTCCGTTTTGGAAACCACTTTAAGACAAGAATAACATTAAAAAATCAGCTCTTGAAAGAACGAGGGATAGCAAAAAAATGAAGCCTAACCTTACAGAATATGAAGCTTTTGTCGCGGTTGTTGAGGAAGCCAATCTATCGGGTGCGGCTAAGCGACTCAACCTAACCAAATCAGCTATCAGCAAACAGCTATCAAAACTAGAAGCTCGACTTGGCGTAGGGCTGATAGACCGCACCACACATACCTTAGTTGTTACACCACCGGGACAACAGTTTTACCCTCAGTGCAAGGAAGTATTACAATCCATACAGACCCATGAAAACAGTCTTAAGAACACCCTCGATACGGCGGAAGGAAAATTACGGATCTCTTTCTCACAGGTATTGTTGCAATCACCTCTCGTAGTTACATTGGCAAAATTTCATCAACGTTACCCAAACATCGTTTGTGACATGCGAGTGGAGGACAGTTTCGAGGATTTAATGGCCTCGCAAATTGATTTCGCCTTTCGCCTTAGCCACCAAGAAAACTCTCGCCTCGTCGCACGCCCCCTGGCAGAAGCTAGTCTTATTTTCTGCGCCTCACCAAATTACCTAAAGCGACACGGTAAACCTGAGTCACTGGAATCCCTCATCACACATCAAATCATTATTCCAGATTTCGACCGCTACAATGAACCAAAAGCCATTAGAGAACTGATGCTCGCACACATTGATCGCAGTAAACTTCACTCCAGCAATAATGTCACAGCATTAATACAAGCTGCACTTGAGGGGATGGGGGTTATTGTCGTACTGGATATCGCGGTTAAAAAACATCTAGATGAGGGGCGATTGGTAACTTTATTTCCCAAGCAGGCGCTGTTAAAAAGGACATTACAATTGGTCTACCCTAGACAAAGTTATCCCGTTAAACGTCTGGATGCATTTAAAAACTTTATGCTGGAGGAATTCCCAAAGGTTCTCTAGATAGGCGACAACAGAAGTTTCGAACTACCAAAGGGAGTATAATCAATGCTCCTGTAATACCTTACTTTACGCAAAATACTCCTTCAAATTCATTCGGAAAAAGCACCGTATAATCTTCACCTGCAATATCTCGAAAAGCTACGATGTAGTTCTTAGTTGATAACTTATCGAGTGAAGCTTTAGCATTACTAAGAGCTTCCTCAGGATTATCAGTGTGAATGAATATGTTCATCTCTGCTGAACCAAAATCATGCCCATCAACAATGTGCTTACCTTTCAGCGACAGTCCCAGATCAAATTCTAATTTTAGCAACTCATCAAAATCTTCAATCTGTTCGCCTAGAAACTGGAGTACTAACTGATATTTCATTTATTAACTTCCAAATAGACATAACATTCATAGTAAAGGCATGAATTTTCGCTCTTCTGCCGATGAATATTATATATTGTTTTAGGTTTCACTAATTTTCAAGTCACCACCATAAGATAATACAAACCCTACCATAAACATATTCACGCTGACAAAGAACTGGTACTTTCCATCGACTTCTTGCTCATAAGCTATAATTTTCGGGCTGAAGATGGAGGGGAGGGGAATTCCAAACAGTTTTGTTCTCGCGAATTGATACTCGAGTTTTCCACCATTGGCAACTGCCTTAAAATTCATTGCCAGTGGACCTAACCTCTCAACCAAATAATGACTATCTGTTATAAAGTTAGAAGACATTTTAAATCCGTCAAAGTATCTAACCCATTCCATCCTGTCGCTAAAGTGAGAACATTCTACAATCAAATGAGTCTCAGGGTTTTCAGATGGAAATCGAAATACTTTGCAAATTATATTCGCTATTTTTCCTCCTCGCTTAACTGAAACGCTACCTTCTAACGTCGTCGTTCCCGTGTGCGCCAGCCTAAGTAGTGGAGACAACCTGTTAAAGTCATCTCCCATGTGATTAGAAAGAATGTTCAACACTTAGATACTCCTTGCAGTGTGTAACGTAAATCTGTCAACTTGATGATTTCGCTATTTTCTGTTTCCATTCAACAAGCTTAGATTGCAACTCATATTGTTCATATGTACCCATCCGATCGGCATAGATGTCAATAAACTTATGATATAGCCCTACCAAACCGTCATTAAGCAAGTCCGTGACCATGCCAAGCTCTTGAGGTAATGCGTTAAGCCGCCATTGATAACCGCTCCTTACTAGCTCAGAGTCAGCCCCTGCGAATTTATCAACGTAATATTGGTGAGATACATCATTCCCCGCAATTTTACCCGTCTTTGCTAAGTAGATAAACCTAGCGGGAAATAGAATCGTTTTTGTCACATAAACTGTCCCTTTATTACTGATAAGGTTGCAGTTATGAAACTCATCAATTCTCTCATCACTACCAAGATAATCGAGAGCGAAGTCTGCACTGGCAATTTCCAACTCTTCTTTGGTTGGTTTGACTATTTCACTTCTAATATCAACACCGGAAAGAAGCAGCGCGTGATCTATTAGGTCAAGCCTGTCGAATGGAGGGTATCGACCAGCATCCACCACACCGTTAATTGATTCTATGTTCCCCCAAAATATGGACACTGTATTCTTGACTGTTGTGTGTTTTTTAATTAAGGAAGATCGAATATTTTCAATATCGACCCCATCGCTGCTTTCAATGTCGCCACTCAGAATAACCCCTATATCAATGTCACTTGCTATTTCACTAAACCCACCTCTTGCAATGCTGCCCATTATGTAAACTGCAATGCACCTACCCCCGAAGACTTCTTGTGCTGAGGTTGAAATGTCATTTACTAGTGACTTGATGTCTTGATTGTCTGTTTTCACTGGTGACCTCTGTAAATAATCAAATACTCATATTAACTCATAAAGCGGACAAGGATTGCTGTAACGCCCTAACGCCCTAACGCCCTAACGCCCTAACGCCACAATTTTCGGCGACCCTGGCGAGCCTAACAACATTACACTACTAAGCATTGACTATAAATCGCGCTCAAATCGCTTCAGCATGTCTTCTTGACTTTCCGGCTCTTCTTCCACTGAAAGTTGATCATTAATCATTCTCCCCATCGTAGGAATGATTGAGCGATCCACCAACGCTTGAGGCGACCATAGCTCGGAGCGCATCAGTGCCTTAGCACAATGCAAAAAGACTTCTTTGATAGATATTTCTATGCATGTCCGAGGAGCGTTTCTGTCACCATGAAACATGTTCAAATACTTCGCATCATTAGTAATGCGGGCAAAACCGTTGACCCTCAATGTTTCATCAACACCAGGAATAAGAAATAGACATCCAACCTTTTCCGTTTCAATAATATTTACAAGGCTATCTAATCGATTGTTTCCTTTTACATCAGGGATTATTATACAATTCTCATTAATGATTTTTACAAACCCTGGATTTCCGCCACGAGGTGAGCAATCAACCAATCCTGATTTCGCACTCGTAGAAATTACCACAAATGGAGAATGCTCAATAAAATTGACTGAATGCTTTTCCAAAGCACCTAACTGCTTATCTTTAGCTCGCCCCTTTGCAAAACCATACATGTTTCTAAGCTGTTCTTCTGACTCGATGTACATATCGCTCCTTGCTTTGTTAGCCTTGATTCCGTCACGAACCATTTCATTACCTATATACTAAAACTTTCTTGAATTATTTTTGAGAAATTTGATATTTTTTATGAAAACTTCATAAAAGAATTTTTGTTAAATCACTAAGTGCAGAATCTATATCTGAAAATTTGAATTCAAACCCAGACTCCAAGGTTCTTTTCGGCTTAACCGATTGCCCCTGAAGTAGTATTGAAGAGCGCTCTTTACCAACAATATACTCAACAACAGAGCTTGGCACTGACCAAAAAACAGGTCTTCTGAGCTTCCTGGCGAAAACATTGGTGAACTCTCGATTGGTCACTATGCCTGGTGAAACACCGTTATATCTTCCATGCATGGATTCGTTATCTATCGATTGAACAATAAGATTCACCATATCTTCAATGTAAATCTATGGAAAAGGTTGCCTCCCACTATAATTACGTGTTTATTTATCATCACTTACCTTCCATAGTTATGTGCACTGGGTAACACCAATTTCGACGCCAGCGGTCTCGTTTTTCATCTGCAGTCTGAGAACTGAAATTTGCCAACACTGGATCCGAAAAACCAATTCGATTATCTAATTGATTTGAATTTAGTGCACCATAAATATCACCGTCTATTTCTGCCGTGACAAATACAACCTGATTGCACTCCATACATTCATGAAATATTGCGGTATTAGACCCGTGCCGAACAATCCTATGCAGTTTCTGGCTTGCTATTAACACTTCAATCTTTGAGCCCGGTTCAGTTACATAAGCGGCTGACTTTGAGACGCAATATTCACACTAACAAGCTCTTGGCACTAGGTCAGATTCAGCAATATACCACGTAATTTCAATATTCCCGCAATCACAACTACCTCGAATAGTCACTCTAGATACTCATAATATTCGTACTTGATAGCGATTGGTAGTGAATTACGAATCGATAATGACTTCTTCAATCTACGCTTGTTATAGGTTGATAATTTCATATAAAACATTCCGTTAAGGCTATTGGCGCGTCTTGGAGGCAGGGTTTATTTTAGCCCAAGTCCCTTTGCTATTTTTCCATGCTTGGCCTGAAAGTTTGTCGATACGAATAGTTCTCCAGTTCAACCCCGTACTGACTACTTTAAACTCATAAATAGAATTAGAAATAGGTTCTGATTCTATTATCTTCTTCCAAACCAAATTTTTTGACCACCATGTTTCACCAGTAATCTCATTGTATTTTATGTGCCGAGTTTCTCCGTTGTTTAGAGCAACCATGTCAATACTCCATGGAGAACCTACATCTGAGTACACACTGGCACTAAAAAATATAATTATAAATACAACTATCTGTTTTAGCATAATATTGACCCCCTTTCTCTTCATAACACTCTACAACAGTAAACGTCACCGGCCGTATCACAGTAGTATGTACCATCCTTAAGAATTTCGATTAAGCGCCATTCTTCAGTTACTTTTTCATAAGCTATTAAGTAGCCTGCCGTTGGCTCTTCTCTTTCTTTTAGTACAACCCACATTTTGGTTGCAGGATCGACTTTACTCTCCCCAAATACATCAACTTCATACGGCTCAACTAGATGCTTATAAATATTGTCCTTCGATATACCATGCCAGTTATCAAAGTTCTGATGTCGTGAAAGTTCAATTCTGAGCATTTCTCTCATTTCGTTCAGCATAGTCTATTCATGCATATCTTAAAGTTAACGCAGTGATCTGTGGAAATTTACGCTATGGTGCTTTTGTGATATTGAGCGAAGCGGATCACAAAAGTGCCATAGCGTAAATTTTCCAGCAGCATTGCCTGGTTAAACAGGCAATGGTAGGTTTTGTTGTGCGACGCAACCTGTACTTTAT